>JAABUY010000059.1_pt1 | contig 243034 bp, 246 predicted proteins | sample 5560271 | NCBI WGS metagenome assembly JAABUY01 (sample SAMN10711886, study PRJNA513374) | rock metagenome | isolation source: Antarctica rocks | place: Antarctica: Victoria Land, University Valley | reverse complement strand
ATGCAGATTATTTCACTTCGCCTGTAACGAAGAAGCATTTATATAATGTTAGGAACCAGCATAGAGCGAGTCATATGAGTGTAATGTAACGAGTATATAAATGCTAAGGAAGGAAAGTGTCTAGAAGAGAAGAGTCGACTATCTATATGACTCAGAAGAACATAAGCTAACTCTGAATAGAATTGACTTCGAAACAAGTCTATGCTCTAGCGACGAGCAATCGGCGATAGCTCTCAGAATAGTCATCAACATAGTCATCAACATAGTCATCAACATAGCTATCAACGAAGATGCGTAGCTAGAATCGTAACAATCTCTTATTTAACTCTTAGTCAATTCTCATTGCAGTCATCATAACATTTTTTCTACTGTCACTATTATTCAAGTAAACTCTTTGCTTCAATGCAAATGTGTCAAAATGATGTTGACTTATTGACATTTTCTTGTTTACAACTATAACTATTCTTGATGATTCTAATCAGAAAGTCATCGTGTAAAGATGATTTCACTTCATTTTCATTTATTTAAGTGTTTCTTTCATTCACTTTTGCTTCAGCTGCAAAGATGTCTTGCACAGCTTTGATTTTCAATCTCTTTTGAGTATCAAGTTGTTGCAAATTCGACGCATCATCATCTCAATAACTTCATCTGATTTTTGAAAGTTCATGTTCATTATTGACTTTTGTATCAGCTTTCGTAGATGAATATTTATCGACGCTGTGTTTATTTCTATCTGTAAAGTCTTTGTTGATGTCACACGTTAAATGTTGATGATTTGTTGCAATGCTTTTCTTGTACTGATCTCAGCTTGACATTCAGATCTTTTTGATGACTCTTCACTTTCTGTGACATGTATTATATGATGACTTCGTGACTAAGCAAAGAACGTGTCATCGCGAAGTATATTTGCTTTCTCGTCATCACTGATGAGTCTCAAGTAGATTCAATAATTGTTTGCATGATCTTTTGTTTAATCACTAGTTTTGCTTCAACATAATGCATGTAAGTCACTCATTTCAGCTTGAAGTTCAATTGAACTTTCAAAATTCTGATATCTGATTTTGAATCAATCTGATGTTTTATCAGCTTTACATTAACGTTCATATTAAATCACTTAAAGATTCTTGTAAAGTGAATCAGCTCATGCTTTGTCTTTAAAAACTTGATGTTGTACATTTTTGATCATTGTTCGCATCTATCATAGATCTCGCTAAGAACTTTGCAGTTACGCTTCATGAATTTCTCATATGTTAAAATATTGATGTCATTTACAAAATCTGTAAAGCTTGTTTTCAATCTAATGTCATCACATGCTTCTAGCAAGTTCACGTTGTAGAACAGATATAATATTGATGATAGCAAAGAATTTTGTGATATGTCAATGTTCACGCTGCGTTTCATCATCATGTAATCATTGATTGTGATTGTGATGCGTTGATTTCTTAGAAAGTTCTTCACAAACTCAAGAAGCAGTCTGAAAACTCTTTTTTTTTTCATGTCATGCAAGAGTCTGCTATGCGCTACATTGTTGAATGCACTCTTTTCATTCAAACTTAACAATGAAACTACTCTTCTTCTTGTATCACTTTATACAATGTGTATCTTTTCTGTAATCAGTTGCAAAGTTGTATCTGTTGATCTGTGTTTGCAAGCTTTCATCTGAATGTTCAATATTGAGTTGCACACTTCTATGATGTTTTGCAAACATTCAAATATGATGAATTTCAGTATTTTGCTCAGCATGTTAAATAACGCAATTAATCTATATATTTTTGCATTAAAGTAGTTTTTCTTGTCTGACTTTTGCATCATTATTGTGATCGCGTTCTTGAACTAAGTTGACTGTATTCTCTTCTGCAAACATCTTTCAAAAAGAGAGCGTATTTATTCTGATGTATCGTTGACGAGTTTGCGCATTATTTTATTTATGTATTCTGTGTGTCTTGAAGTCTTGTTGAGCATCATCTTGTAAATGACTCTCTTAATCTTACGATGCATCAGCGAAACATCATTCTCAATCGAGAGCAAGTACTTGAAGTTTTCTGTGTTCAGCATGAGAATTTCTGAAGATGATGAAAAGTGAGTCTGAAACATCATCTTCGTCTTATTCTGTGCTATCATAGCGATGTTGAAGCATTCTGACTTGATCAGAGAAAGAATTGTCGTTTGAATCAATGTGTTTGCAACTGCATTTCTTGCTCATTTCGCAGTTTTAAACAGTTCTCTCGAGAATTGTTTGATGTTCTGCATGATCTTTCAATATTCACTGCATTTCTGTTTTCTGATGATTTTGCTCTTCTTGTCACATGCTTGAATGTACTCTGTTCAGTTGTTGATGATTCAACAACTTCTTTTCATTCATTGCATGCTTTTGATGATTTTCATACACTTCTTCGTTCATTTTGCTTTGATCATTTCGTGTGATCTCGCTCAGAAAGTGAAAATCTCGATGATCTTCTTCAGTGCATTCAGCAGTTACTTAGTGTATTCATTTATACATTGACGTTTCGTCTTATGATTTGACAATGATTTCAACATTTGTTCTCTCAGAATATTAATGAACTTCTCTTCATTCATTGTCTTTCAGTTGCAACGCGATTTTCGCGCTGACTTTTTGCAGACTTTGAGATCTATAATTATCTGTATCGACAAATGATTTGAGAAGTTTTTCATTTCTTCGTTAATTTTGCATCATATTAATTGATTCATAATGTTGTTTATCGTGAAGATCAAATCTATTGTCATTTGAGATCTTTGATAATTTCTCGTAATTATGTCTTGAGATAACGTCAGCAATGCATCAACATTTGTGATCATTTCAATTAAATCATTTAACAATAAATGCTGTCTTGAGTAGAATAATTCTTTTCATGTGAAGTGATGCAGATTGAAGTCTTCTACAAGAATGCATTCTCTTGATATGTGTAACGTCTTTTTGATGTCTGAAAGACTTTCTTTTTCATGAATGATTTTGTGATTTCTGAATGATAAATTGTATGCTTCGCGAATGTATATAACTTTCTGAGTCGTCTGTGTATCATCTGTTAATGTCTGTAATGTAATCATGTCTACATCTTTGAAGTATCATGTTGAGTATCAAATGTTGCTGTCAAATCTCTTGTTTATGTAGAAACAGATTCTACTTTCATTATTCTTCAGCATGAAGTCAACAATTGCTGAGCAGTACGCTTTGAAATTCTCATCAAATCATCAGAGTTTTTGAAGAATCAAAATGTCATAATTCTTTATTTTTTTCTCATGTAGTAACACTATCATTATCTTTTCTCTGAACTTGTGAATGTTATACTGTAGTATTCGAAGCTTTTTTTGCTGAAACATTAAAGTTTACATTCAAAGCTGTTTGATGTTCTCTTGAGCATTTGCAATGTGCTTGCTTCTTTTGTAAAATCTTCAAAAGAAGATGATATTGAAATTGATGTGATTGATGTTGACTTTGACTCATTTGTTTTTGACTTCTTGACTAGATGATTCAATATAGTGTTTTCGAATGTGATGATCATGCTGAGCAAATGACTTTCATTTGTTGAGCATCTCTGTTTTCTCTTCAAGTCATTGTTTATCAATAATTTCAGATTGATAAATGTCTTTGTAAACATCTTCAATGTCATTGCTTTGAGTTCTTTCTGCTCTTGTACGACGTGATATAGAGATCTGTGTTTCGTGACTCTTTTTATTCTCTCTTTTTCAATCTGTCGTTTATGACATTGAGAATCAAAGACTCTGTGTATATTTTAACATGTTTCACATTTTCACATGTCTCAAGTCTGTTTATGAAAACAGTGCTTTAAGTGATGATTTAACATGCAGTAAATGCATCTTTGTTTGTTTCTGCATTTGTATGTCTTATGATTGTAGTCTTGATACTTTAAACACTGATGTGTTTTACAACTTAAATCATAAAACTGCGTGATTTTTATGTTGATCTTGTGATATATTTTCTCGTCAATTAGCTTGTTTATCATCTCAGCGCTGACTACGCATATTATCAGCAAGATGTATCTCTTTTGTTCATTATTCTTTATGAGTCACTCGACTTTTTCAATCATCATCTTCAAGTGTATATCTTTGTTGATCTTGATGAGTGCTTTCATCTTCTTCTTCTCTATGTCTTTAGACATTTCTTCAATCTTAATTTCATGTATCACTATTTTGAAACTGACTTTGCACAAACTTGCATTCAATGAAATCTCTTTGATTCAAAAATCATTTTTCTTCAATATTCTCTTGCTGTCTTTGATCTTGACTTGAAATATCAATAAATTTGATCATCTCTTCATAGTTTCTATGTTCTTGCGCGTTAATAGCATCTCATCAACGTCAATCTCTCTCGTTCATCTCACTATGTTCTCTGTTGTTGTCATCATGATTCTCTTGATCTTCTCTTTCTCTTTAACAAAGATTTTGATCTCAAATTTCTTGCAATGATTTTGCACTGATGACGCAACATCGACGCTGAGAACAAGATGATTCTCAAACAACGTCGTTAACTTCTTGTTTGCTCTTTTCACTCAGTTGTCAACATGTTTCTTCTTCTTCGCGAACTTTTTTTTGAGTCTGCTTGTTATCTTTTTCAATCTCTTCAGCTGATTCTTCATGCATCGATTGACAGTTAATGCAGCAACGCGTTGACGCGTCAGCTTTTCTATCATCTCTGTCAATCTTTTCATCTTCTTTCAGAGCATCAGCTCGTTGTTTCTACGTTCGTTGAGCTCATAAAGTACTCGCAGCTTATTCAATTTCTCATGTATATTCTTCGCTTTGATTAAATTCTTCTGCGAGATAATGATACTCGTCTCTCGCTCACTCACTGACATCACATTGAAAATGCTCATCATCTGTCTCTGATGATCAGAATAAAGCGCAAGCATCATGTTGATGATGTATTATTGTCAAAAAAGATTGATATCAATTTAATAAAATTTTGAGTTTCGATCTCAATATATTTTATCATACATACTGTTTTGAGAATAAGATGAAAACTGAGCAAAAGTTAAACTGTTCTTTGAACAAATAATCAAAGTTGTGTGACGTAATTTTAACTCATCAGAATTTAAATTAAAAGACGAGATTAATTCAAGATTCAAAAAGACATTGATTTTCTTTAAAATGATGTTAAACATTTCAATGTTTTTGACATGAGCAGCATGATCAAAGCTTTGAGCTTTCAACTTAATTATATTAAGTTGTATAAAAGATTGATTGAATTGATCTGTTTAAAGAACAACAGAAGTTTTAGAAAAAGAAGAATTTCAACACTTGATTTTTAATGAATATTCTTTTTGAATAACTTAAAGAATATAACTAGAAATTTCTTGTTTCAGATGAAAAACAAGACTGAAAGAAGTTTGTTTCTTGTGAGTGAATTAAGTATTAGTTGACTTCTCGTAAGTGAACGAAAGATTATATTACTTCTTGTGAGCAGATGAGAAACTGAGTTACTTCTTGCAAGTGAATTGAAGATTGAATTACTTTTTATGAGTGAACTGAAAACTGAGTTACTTTTTTTGAGTGAATGAGAAACTAAATTACTTCTTGCAAGCGAATTGAATGCTGAATTGCTTCTTATGAGTAATCTGTAGATTGAATTTCTTCTTGTGAGTAATCTGTAGACTGAATTACTTCTTGTAAATGATTCATGAACTGAGTTGCTGTCAGAACTCAGATCTATGAAAGTCAAAGCTCTTCAAAGAATAGAGAACAGACACGAGAACTATTCTTCAACGCTATCATTGATTTCTTAAATGAGAATCTGAGTCTATGAGAATCTCTATCGTTGATTCTCAAAGTCTCTGAGTCTATCAAGAGTTCAAGTTACATACAATCTTTGACGTTTCATCAATGATAAGAGTTCAAGTCACATACAATCTTTAAGAAATTTTGCATGAGTTGCATATAATTTCGCTTGTCTCATTGATGACGCTTGAGCTTAGTTTTCTGAGTATATAAAGAAGAATTCACTTCTGTATTTTGTAGTTTAGTGTTAACTTTCTATATAAATAGATATTACTAAACTACTATCAAATTTGATCGTATTATTTACGCGCATATTCTTTAGTATGACTGTGCATTTCTCAAGCTACTCACAATTTTAACACTCTACTTTATTGCAGAGACAATAGTTTGTACAATCAAAAAAAAATCGTTAACTTGAACAGCAATTCTTTGAATATGACATTCAATTTTTGTAGTGAATTTCAATCTTTTTTCATTCTTGAAGCTTCTGCGTCTCTGACTTAAACGATCATCATCACTGACGTTGTAGACGTACTCTTCAAGCATCATGATCAAGATATGACTTCTCTTGATGTCATGATTTCATCTCTTGAAAGCAATATTTGCATGTCTTTCAAAAGCATTATCTCGTTTACTTTCATTATCTTTACAGAGCTTGCATTCGCTTTGCTTGATCAAATCTTTTGTGACAATAGAAAGAAGTTTCAATTAAACTTAATGAAGAGTCTTACACAGCATCAAGCGATCATCATCAATATCATGATCTCATCAATTTGATTATCTTCTGATTTTGCAAACGTTAGTTTGAAGAATTTATTAAAGACTCGTCATCATACAGCATTGAATGAAAACATCAGAAGCATTTACATCGATGTAGAAAGAGAAGAGAGACAGCGCACGCTGCTTCAGTCAAGAATGAAAGTCGTTGAGCATGAACTTTCGTTCATCACTCTCGACGAAATTCAAAGCATTATCAATGACGTGAAGATCTTGCAAAGACAACAGAATTATTTGAAGATGTGCGCTTGATGCAAAACGTTGTTCATTGAAAACATCATTCTGTTAGAAGATCTGAATCAAGCGTTTTGCACGTTGAACTCTGATTACTTTTTAACATGACGAAGTCGTGCATCTGATCATCTTGAATTGAAGTTTCGCAAAAGAATCATCGCTAACGTCATAGAGAATTCTTTCGCTAACGATGATCTTTCTAAAAAGAGAATGATCACTTTTAAGATCATCTTCTTGAATAAGTTCTCAGAAGAGAAGAAGTTCTAATTCATCGTCAATGAGAATCTGAAGTTGTTTCTCAGAAAACTAAAGTTGAACTTCATCAAGATGAACTACATCAAAGATGATGACAAGCTTGATTACATCATGAAATATGTAAAGATCATGATGACGCACTATCTTCAACAGATTGAGAAAACTGTCGAGAAGAGAGATTGTAGAATCACATGAGTGAAGTTTCTTAAGACTCTTCAGCAATGCTTGCTCGACATGAAGTCACTTCAGAATCGAGTGAATGATTTATGAAATGTTATTATAAAAAGAAGTGATTAAACATGCATGTCATTCTTTCTGAAACTCAACAAGACACATTTTCAAAATTGTGTTGAAATCATGAAGTCTGAGAAAGTGCTATTGTTCAGATTTCTGAGTGAGCTACTTTCTTCAAACAAGATCAAGCTAATCATACTAACTTTCGCTCAATGAAGCAAGATGTTTTGTTGAGAATTGATGAAGTACATCGACATGCAGCATGCTTTAAACTATGCTCAGCAAAGTCAACAGTTGAAAATGAACTCATCTCTCAAGAATTGATCACACAAGAAGAGCTTGCAGAGTTCTTTGCAGAGAATCAATAATCGAGAAAAAGAAAAATACTTTGATGATTAACAAGAGCAATGAGAATCAGAACTGAGAAAAACAGTCTTTTGAAAGAAAAATATCGCAGAGTCAGCGAGAAAGCGTGCGTCAGATGCAAATCTAAAGATCATGCAGAATTGAATTGTTCAAACTTATGATTCATCTTCTTGAAAGCTTTCTTCTCAGAAGCTTCTTCTGCTTCTAACAACATTCTTATTGTTGACGTCTTGAAAAAAGACTTAGTTTGATAGATTTCTCTCATCTATCAATCGTTCAAGAAAAGAAAGCAACTGAAGAGTATGAAGCTCAATGAGTTAATTCAATCAGTCAACTGTCTGTTGAACTGAACACGTTGACAATGTTGAAGAACTTCGACTCAGTCATAACATCATTCACTCTTATAGTCAAGATCAAGTCAGAATGTCTTGATCTTTTTGAAACTTAAGTCATAATGAACATTGAGTGTATGTTAAACGTGATTCATCACAGTCTCATGAAACGTTTAAATAAGATCGAGAATATTCATTCTTGAAAGTTCATGAAAATTTTCTTCAATGATAAATCAATGCAACTACACGAAACAATACTGCTTAATCTGAACATTCAGAACTTCAATGAGAGCAATCTATGCATCTTGAAAATCTTTATCGTTGTCGAATATGTTTCAGAGAATCTCATGTTAAATCTTTCATTCTTTAAGAAGCACAATCTCATTCACAAGTTTGTTCATTGATGCTTACGCTGAAGAATCTTGTGTGCTCAGAATGAAAGAAAGAAATTATTTCATGAAAGAACAGTTTCAGAATTGTCTTATGTGATGTTCAATGAAGCAAGACTCGCGTCAAGTCTTTTTGCATGCAATATTCATCAATTTAGCTTTGTAAGAAAAGTCATTCTTAAGTTCTTTTGTTGACATAATCATCAGAAGAAATGAGAAGTCTCAAACGCTCAATCAACTCAGAATCTCAAGCAACAGATAAACTGATTGCATCGAGTCGACTCATCGAGATCGAGTTGAGTTCTCGACTCATCAAGACTCAATTCGAATCAGAATTCTTGACTTAAGTATTTGAGTTGAATTGAGATGTTCAACTCAAGTATTCAAGTCGAGTCAGAGAATTGAAATCGAGTATCAATTCGGAATTTTCAACTCGACTCGTCAAGACATGAAGATAGATAGATAAATATTCTATTATAACTCTCTATTATGACTTTCTATCATGACTCTCTATCAAATAGCCTTCATGTTTCTCTATCATAGCTTCTCTTTATGACTTTTCTTCATGACTTCTCTTCATGACTCTTCTTCATGACTTCTCTTCATGACTTTCTATCAAACAGTCTTCATAGTTTCTCGTCATGACTTTCTATCATAGCTTTCTATCAAAGCTCTCTATCAAATGATCTTCATGTTTCTCTTCATGTTTCTCTTCATGTTTCTCTTTATGACTTTCTATCAAAAAGATAATGCAAAAAGATAATGCAAAGGCGAAAAATCGGAAAAATTTCTATATTTAACTCTTTTAACGTCATTTTCGATTTCTTGATGAGTCGAGTCAAGAACTCAAATCGAGTATTGATTCAAGATCAATATCAGGTTGAGTCAGAATGTTGAAATCGAGTATTTGAGTTGAATTAGAAGATTGATATTGAGTACTTGAGTCGAGTCAGAAGATTGATATCGAAAATCGACTTGATGATCAGTTTAGCAACAGAGCATCACAATACACGTTCGATTGCTTCTAGATGCTTTGTACAATTCTTTGAGTTTCTCAGTGACAGAAGAAAACTCTCGATTCACACAGATCAAGAATATGATAGTCGATCAATTCTTAAATGTTTCAAAAGAATTTGCGAATTTCGCGAATTTCTTCACTTAAAAAGTCAAAGTTCTTTCGAGTCATGAGTCTCATGATCATGCTATTTACATCAAGAAGAGTCGTATTATTCTTTGAGATTCTTTGTACAATCTTTTCGCAGTTGAACTCATTGCACAAAAGATGTATATTGAGAAACAGCTTCAAGCAGACATGATATGATATTTCATCTCTTCAGCTGAGATGCTCATGCTCTTTACATCTAAAAAAGATGAAACGCTGCGATCATGCATTGATTATCAAGAACTCAACGCAATCATTCTCAAGAATAAATGTTCTCTTTCATTGATCAATGAAGCTTTCAATCATCTTGCAGATGTCAAGTGATTTATCAAGCTTGACATCAAGAATGCGTTCAACAAATTTTGCATATGAGAAGAAAATGAATGAAAGACAACATTTTGTACAAGATTTGACTTATATGAGTATTTCGTGATGCTTTTTGATCTCATCAATGCATCAACTTTCTTTCAGATCTATATGAATCAGACTCTGTTTGAATTTCTCAACATCATCTGTCTCATTTATCTGAATGACATTCTGATATTCAGCAAAATTCGCGAGAAACATGTTCATCACATACAACAAATTCTTGACAAACTGCAGATTTTAAAGCTCTACATCAAGCTCTTCAAATGCAAATTCTTCAAGAAAGAATTATTCTTTCTAGAATATAAAATAAAGAAAAAAGAAATTTCAATGAAGAAGAATCGAGTGCAAATCATTTGAGATTGATTACAATCAAGAATGATGAAAGAGATTTAAACGTTTCTCAACTTTGTCAACTTCTATTGTTGATTCATAAAGAACTATTTAAGAATAGTATCATTCTTGATTAATCATCTCAAGATGAGTCTCTTTTTTAACGTAAAGAAGAGATAAATTCTCAAAGAACAAATGAAGTGAATTAAACTCATCAACAGTGCTTGAAATGCTTTTCAGAAGCTGAAAGCTGTCTTTGCTCAAAATGTTGTTCTTCAGCACTTCAACTTTGCGAAAGTCATAAGATTGAAGATGAATGTCTCTGAATTTGCAAAGAAAGTGATGATATTTCAACAAACAGATATCACACTTGAGAATTTACATTGACACTCAATAGTCATCTGATCAAGAAAGTGACAATTGATTGAATGAAACTATGATGCACATAATCAGAAAATGTTGATGATTATTAAAAGCATGAATCATTGAAGACATTATTTAGAAGAGACTTGACATGAAATAAAGATAATCAACAATCATGCAAATCTTTGACACTTCATGACAACAATCAAGCTCTTTGCAGATAAATAAAGTGAGTCAACAGATTTACTGCGTACAACTTCAAGATCTTCTATCAAAAGAAAGTGAGCAACTTTGTCAATGACTTATCAAGAAGACTCAACTATGAGAAAAATATCAATGCAGATGAGAGAGAATTCACTTGTGATTTAGCATACATGAGAAAACTCTTGAAGAATCTTTCAAATCAGTCAGCGTCAACGCTCGTCATCTTCACTCGACAGTTCAAGACTCTGAGTGTCAAGAATTATGAAAAGATAATCATTAAATCATTTGAAAAGATCATCAACTTATCAACGTCTGCAAGAAGAATCAGAAAAGTTTCTCAAACTTTAAAGAAACTTTCGACTGCTGACGAGAAGTTTCAATGATGATTTCAAAACATCATTATTTCTCGTCAGAAAAACATCTGCTTTCGCGAGAATATTAAGTCAACGTTTACTACTGTTGCTGAAACTAAGAAAAATGTTTATCTTCACAAGAACATTGAGTCAAGATCTATTACTGTCGCTGAAACTAGAGAAAACATCTGTCTTCGCGAAAACATTGAGTCAACGTTTACTACTGTCATTGAGACTAGAAGAAACATCTGCTCTTGCAAGAACATCAAGTCAACGTTTTTCATTATTGCTGAGACTGAGAGAAATGTCATTCAGATGAGATGAAAACGCAGAAGAGTAAATTCTTTTGCTGAAGAAAGCAAATGTTTGATCATGAGTCAGAGCAAAAATTTAATCATGTGTCATTCTGCTAAAGAGAGCGAATGTTTGATCATGAATCAGAGTGAAAGTTCAACTATGTGTCGTTTCGCTGACGAAAATGAATGTTTGATCATGAGTCAAAGCAGAGTTTTGACTATGTGTTGTTCTGCTGAAGAGAGCGAATGTTTGATCATGAGTCAGAGCAGAGATTCAATTATGCATCATTCTGCTGAAGAGAAGAAAGCTTTAATCACGAAAGAGAAATTGAACACATCAAAAAGTCATTTTGTTGCGATTCAGAATGATTCAAATGAGACAGAGAATACAGTCTTGAAGTTTACAAAAATTCATAAATGCTTCAACTCATTGATATGAAATGATGTTCTGACTTCAAGCTTTGTCGACTTTGCAAGCTACTCTTTCAAGAATCTGACTCAACTGATCTGCAAACAGCAAAAAATGAATCATCTCATCATCACAGTATGATAATTGAAAAAGAAAAACTCAAGCATGTGTGATACTGAGATTGACTTCAGCGTCTTCATGATTAACTGATCGAAGAAAATCACAGATGACATCATGATATTTCAAGAATTCATTTATGTCTTTGCATAAAATGAATTTAAAGCAAAGATTATAAAACGACATCATGATAACTTTCTTGCAAAACATCTCAACTTTTAATGATGTCTAGAGCTTGTTCAATGAATCTTTAACTGATCATTTGCAAATAAGAACATTAAGAAATACTGCAAAATTTGTAGATCATGTCAGTAACATAAGACATTACGTCACAGAATCTGAGAGTTTCTGAATAGTCTGTTCATTTCTCGAAAAGTATGAGAAAGCATTATCATGAACTTCATTATCAATCTTTCTGACAGCACAAGCGTTTTAAACATCTTTTACGACAGCATTATAATTGTAGTCAATCGTCTTTTCAAGATGATGCACTACATTTCTACTTGAAAGACAATGACTGTTTTCGATCTAATTGATTTCTTTCTTGACAGAGTAATTCAATATCATGAAGCTTCTGATGATATAATTTCTGACAGAGATTTCGTATTTACATCACACTTTTGAACGTCGTTGTGTTATCATCTTCTGATCAAGCGAAAACTTAGCATTGCGTTTCATTCTTGCATTGATGATCAAATTGAAAGACAAAATCAAATTCTTGAGACTTATCTTTGAGCGTACTGCAATGATGTTTAAAACAATTGAGTTCATCTTCTTGTCATGATTGAGTTCTTCTACAATAACAGCGTTTATATTACAACATTGATAACATCATTCTTTGCAATCACAGAAAGACACTCAAGAATGAAGTTCAGCGTCAAAAGTCACTTAAAGAAATCAGAGTCAATCACGAACTACGCAATGAGAATGAAAAGACTGCACGAGAATCTTCGCTACAGACTTGCAAAGACAAACGTTGACTACGCGATTCAGCATGACAAAAAACATTCAACTAAAATGTATTTCATCAATCAATTGATGTGATTGAATGTCAAGAATATTTGAAGCAAGAAGTCTTTCAAGAAACTTGAAGTCAGAAAATACAAATTGTATAAAATTCTGAAGTGTCTGAGCAGACAAGTCTATCGTCTTGAACTGTTTTCAAAGATGTGCATACACTCGATATTCAATGTCAGCTTGCTAGAATCTTTCTGCTCAAGAGAAAGAAAATTGAATGAGTCGCTTGTGAAAGATCTTGAGCTAGAGAAAGAGATACATGATAGCTGAAAGATTAATGACATACTGAATAGTTGCATACAAAACGATCAGTTGCAATATCTGCTTAGCTGAAAGAACTTTAAAGCTTCAGAAAATATCTGAGAATCATCAGATTATCTTGATAACTGCAAGACTTTATTGAGATTCTTTCATTGCAGACATTTCATCAAGCTCGAAAGTAAGTCGTTAATGTTGTCACGAAAGATCATGAGTATGCATAAAACAAAGTAAAAAGATTGATAGTTATTTAGCTATCATTAGAAAGAAAAAAAGAAAAGAAAAACAAGACTTTCTTGCTCAATCATTCTCATCAGTACTCGACTCAACAGTCTAAAAAAGTCGTTAGCAGATGCAGAAATTGATACATGAATAACTCACGAGTTTCATATGATATGTATATCATTCAACTTTCACTTTCTTGAAAATTTGAAAGTTAATGAAAGTAAACTTTTGCAACTATTAATCAGATAGCACAAAACATGCACAAGCTATTATATTGACAGAATAAATGAAATAAGAAGCTTATATCAAAGCTCACTGCATTCTTCATCTCTTTGATGATAAACTGCGTGATTGACGTTGAAGACGAGAAAAGAGAAAAAATCATCAACAGAAATGAATCAAATGAGAGTGAAGACAGAGAGACACAAAAGAGCAAAGAGAACAAGAATGAAGATGATATCACAGAAGAGCATGTTTCAATTGCAACAGAGACATTCTGATCTTTCAAATGCATTGCAAGAAAAGTCAGAGCACTCTGAGTCTGAGCGATCAAGACGAGTCAAAGATTGTCATAGTTTTCAATCTGTTTTTACAGATCTTCAATGATCTTGTTCTGTCTTGCAATTCAACACAGCAGATCATTGATTCAAGTCTTTTGTGTTGTCATTTGCTTTTGCATCTCTTTGCAATTGATAGTTGCATCTTCAACATTTTTCTTCATTTCGCTGATGTTGTTTCTGTTTATCTTGATATCAAGAATGAGAAGACGCAGCTTCTTCTCAATATATTCTTCAAATTTAAGAAACATCTAACTTTGAGCTGAATTGAAAGAGAGATCACAAGAGACAATCATCATCTTCTTGATCACAGACTCAGAATCAGATGCAACAAAGAACGAAGAGAGACTTGCGTGAAATCAAGAAGAAAGAAAGCTTAAGCAAAGTGATAAAGAGACAGAACTGACGAAGTTAAACTCAAGATCAGATGTAATCTTGACATGAGAAGAGTTTAAGCAAGACAGAGAAGTGCTTAAGTCAGGCGAAGAGAGAGCAGAGCTGACAGAAATGAGTGTTGAATCACTCTTGAATGCTCTAAAAAGCATCAATTAATCATTGAATTTTCACATCTTAAAGCTACTGAAAACTGAAAATTATACTTACGACTCATACTTGCAATTTGTCTTGATAACGACGCATAGTGCGCATTTCTTGAAATTTCTTTCAATAGAAAACTTTATTTTTACACAGTTTACATTTCTTTTCATGCACTTTTTACATCTATTCAAGAATTGTATTGCAATCTCTTTGCTGTACACATTCAGAGCTGTTTTGTGATGCTGAGTTAATGACGTAAGATTTCTCATGTAGAGAGAAAGAGAGACAGATCTCTGATCAAAGATGACGTGAGAATGAGAGAATCAAATGCAAGCAGCAGACACAGTGAGCGCGCTGACGCAAGACGAAGAATCAATAGCAAAGAAAGCAAGCAGATGTGATGCAAGCACATTTCATGTTTTAAAAGAAAGATATGATGAAGAATTGCATTACTCACTTCTTTTAAACTTCTTCATCTTCATTCAAGATATCATCAGCTCATCATCATCAAATCAAGAAGCTGATTCATACTCATTATGATCATGATACTTGAAGAAATTGTACAGAACTACTTTATAGAATGAATAAAAGATTGAATAAAATAATGAGATGAAGACTGAATGTGAGAACGAAAGTTGAAGAAGAAAGAAAGCTGAAGATCACGCAAAAAATAAAAGAGATGAGTCGATGAAAATTCATTACTTCACAACAAATAAACATAAACATCGATGATCATCATTCTTGCGTTAGTCATAACAAACAACAGAAGCATCGCTTTTCTGTTCACTGTTTACTTCTACTATCTGATACTATCTTCTGCTCATTGTCTGCTTCTACTATCAAGTATCGTTGTCATGATGAATTGACACATAGAGATTAGATCAGAGACTAAAGTCAGAGACTGAGTTGAAGATCAGATCTGAGTTAGCTCTGAAACTCTATGACTTTGTCAAGACATTGTTTAGACTACGTCATATCTTTGACTTAATATGTCATAAGTTATGTCGTGCTCGACTTGACAATGCTTGACAAACTCTCTATAGTTGATCGTTTTTCTCGAGTTATCGAGAGCTTCTTAATAATTAACTCTATCATAATATATACTCATTCTGTGTCTGTTTAGAATATCACATTATCATATCATTCTTATAGATCTCATCTATTCATCTAGTAAACTCAATCATCACAGTTTTAATTATTTTAAACTCTTCTTAAAGATGATGATTTGATATTCAAGCATGACAACAGCAACGCGATTGCAACAGAATTGAAACGACGATGTCTCGATCTTGCGAGACATCATATCAGAAAACGAACGTTGCATAACGAAATCAGAAAGCGAAGAAGCAGAAGATGAACTCTCTCTTGATATTGATGAACAGCTGACACGAGCAATGTTTCAACGCGATGAACTGCAAAAGAAACAGAAGCTAGCAGCTATTTGATCAGAGATTGAAACTCTGCAAATCATCGAAACGACAAAGAAAAGTCATCGAGCTTTCACTTAAGCTTTCACGAAGAACTTGAATGATCTACACATCATCTTCATAATGTCAATGATGACGAAATGAAGTCATCACGAAATCATCTTGCAGAAGCGAAGATCTTCAATGTCTTTGAAGAAGTATCATGACAAAATCATAAGAGAACATAGAGAGTGAATTCGCGATGTCAAAACCTCATTTCGAAATATCTCTTGACATTTTGAAAGTGATGAGAAAAAGATTTTGTACTGCATGATTTATCTGAAGAGTGAATCAAAGAAACTTTGATTCAATCATGAAGAGACTATGTCTGCAACTCAGCAGATGTGATTCAATTTTATCGACTTTCTTCTGAATTTAATCGAGAACTCAATGAATCGAAGCATAGACGTGACTCAGCAGTACGCGAACGCATCGCAACGTTCAGATCAGATGATATGAACGTTTGCAGCTCATCTGAGCACTCTGAAACATCAACTTTCGTTGTATAGTAATGAGCATAAGCGAGCTCATCTATTTATCAAGTTGAGATCTGAGCTGCGCATGATCATTACTAATGTGCAGTCGATTTCTATCACATGAGATGTGTTAATCAATCTTGTCGCTCGATTGAAAACAAATTTGCAAAAAGAACACGTCTTGTCGTCGAAACGATTTCAAGACGAAGACTTGCATGATCGAGATAAAATCAACAAGAAAACTTATTCAAAGCGAAAGAAATCTCATTGATCAACTAGACTTGATTCTTCGTCAAAAACAAGCTCACATGCTTCGTCACATTATAGCAAGAATTTGTTCAACATAACGTGCTATACATGCAATTGAAAGAGTCATTACTTTACTGATTGTAGAGACGAAAAGATCAAGAATAGATCAAAAGAATCTGATGCAAATCGAGTATTCATCGATTCAATGTCACATATGAGTCGTTTCAAGATTTTGAAAAAAGACAAGTTCTTGATGAATGCTTCAAATCATCAAGGAAAAAACAAGAATTTCTCTTCGTAAAGATTCTTATATATAAAGAGCATGTAATTCAGAAAGATCAGAAGACAGAAACGAAGATTCACATGAATATTGATGTCGAGATGAACGTGATTAGTCAACATTTCATCATCGAGCAAGATATATCATTGCTGAACGTTGATCTCTCAAGATCTATCTGAATGAACAATCAGAATGTTTATTGTTATGACATATATAAAATGTGTTATCGACTGAGAGACAGCTGAAGCATAGAGAAAAAAGATATAAGTATCTTCTATGTTATTGACAAGAAAGAATCTTTCTTGATTCTGAGTATGTCAAGTATGCAATTCAAGCGTATTTGAATAGACATGATCGCAAGAACATGACGTTTCAATGTGAATGAGCACGCATTTGAGTTGTTCTTTGCACAAGTATTTGCGAAAGCTCTTCAAGATTAGTCTACTGTGTATGCTCTTGTCATGATCAACGTCGTCAAAGAGTCGATTGTTGAACATCAAGTGAAAACAATGAATAACGTGATGAGTTGTATCACAAATGCGCTCAAAACGCAGACTTTACTCGTTGAATTGAAAGAATACAAAGATGTATTCTTGATAAAAAGTGTCGACAAATTGCTTTTGCATGAAGATCACGATCATGCAATTGAAATCACTGCAAAGTCATCATATGAATCGTTGTATAATCTGTCGAACACAGAGTTAGCGACTCTGAGACAATATCTAGACAATGTCTTAGCAAAAGAATGAATTAAGCACTGCGTCAGCTCGACTGATGCGTCTATTCTATTCATTCTCAAAAAGAACTTGTATTTATCTTGTATGCTGAGTGCTGTTTTCTTGATATGATCAGCGACGTTCGCGTCAACAAATATTCAAGACGCTGACTGTAATATCTTGTCCATCCCTTTTGGGCCCAAAGTACTCTTCACCAGATCTCCAACCGCAATTGCACCAACGAACGCCGAGAGACGCGCATTCTCGCCCTTTTCCTCTGTAACATCGTCTCCGAATGATAGTCTTTGTTTATGCATGAACTATCGAGATCTGAATAAGATCACTGTCAAAAATCATCATTCGCTGTCTCTAATTAGTGAAACTCTAGACAGACTCAATAAAGTCAAGCAGTTCACTAAGTTAAATCTGAAGAACGCTTATCATCGTTTCAGAATTCAACGTGAAGACGAGTGAAAGACGACGTTTTGTACTCGTTACGATCACTTCAAATATATGATCATGTTGTTTGATTTGATCAACACGTCTGTCATCTTTCAGACTTATATTAATAAAATCTTGACAAAGCTTTTAAACGACTTTTGTGTTGTCTATCTGAATGATATTCTAATCTTCTTCGTAGAGAAGACTGATCACGTAGATCACATGAAGCAGATTCTCAAAAGATTAGAAAAGTTCAAGCTATATGCTAGCTTGAAGAAGTGTGAATTCTTCATCACTAAAGTAAACTTTCTAGAATTTTTCATATTCATTGAAAGCATTTCGATGAACTCAAGTAGAATAGACATCATCAAAACGTGATTCAGATCGAAGATGTATCAAAAAATACAAGTTTTTCTGAAATTTGTCAATTTCTATCGACGTTTTATACATCACTACTCTCAGATAGCAAAGTCTTTAACAGAACTGCTGAAAGATAGTGTAAAAGATGTAAAAACGAACTCATTCATATGATCGAGCGAAGCGAAACAAGCTTTTAATCAGCTTCGCGACGTCTTTATGAAAGTGTCTATTCTAAGACACTTTGATTCAGAGCGACATATACACATCGAGATCAACGCATTCAATTATGCAGTCGCGAATATTTTGTTTCAGTCAGATGACGAAGATCAGTGACATTCAATTGCATTCTGATTCAGAATGATAATAGATGTTGAAAGAAACTATGAGACACATAATCAGAAGCTTCTAATCATAGTAGCGATGTTTAAACACTAACGACACTATGTGAAAGATCGTTATCATACTGTTGAAGTTCTGACTGATCATAATAATCTGAAGAGTTTTATGAACGTTTGAAAGCTAAACGAAAGACAAGTCAGATGAGTCATGAGATTGTTGATCTGCAACTTTGAAATAGCACATAGATCAGAAAAGACAAACTTGATCAATGCATCATCGAGATGATCTGACTATAAGAATGAGAACATCTCTGCAAATTGTTTGCTGCTCACTCTGCAACAAAAGCTGACTAGAATAGAAAGCTTAAATAGCTTTATATTCGTAGCGATCAGAGAACTATACTGTATACGAGTGATTAACAATGTCAAGAAGACGTTCGTTCACAGTATAAGTATGAACAGATATTCAGCAGAACATGTCGAGAGCAGACTGCAAGATGAAACTCACTGATGAACATGAGTGATTAACGATGTCGAGAAGACATTTGTTCACAGTGTCAGTGAACAAAAATATTCAGCGAAACATGTTGAAAGCAGATCGCAAGATGAAATCTACTGTACACAAGTGATTAACGAAGTCGAGAAGATGTCTGTTCACAGTGTCAGTGAAAACACGAGTATGTGTTCAGCAGTGCATGTCAGAAGTATGCTGCTGAGAGTCATGACTTTAGCAGTGCGAGAAACGCATCTAGATGAAGTACATTTCTTGAGAAGTAAAATCTTTCAATTCGAATCAACAACTTCAAAGAGCACAGACGTTGAAACGTTGATTCATAGAAATCACAACGTAGCTGAGAAACAGCTTAATTCTGTTGCTGAAACTGTTGATTGCAAACAACTTGTTTCACATGCAATTGTCAGAGTATTGACAATTCATGAAACAACATACAACTTCAGTAGTAAATTCGTAGTCAAACTCATCAAGATCTTACAGCAAGAAGATGAATTTGCTGTGAGATTAAGAGCAAACGAAACGACGAATATATGAAAGAGTGACGTCGAAGCTTGAACATTGAATAGTCAAGAAATGATAGAGTACAACAGATTATTGTATGTTTCAGAAGATCTTTCTGTCAGAGAAGAGTTATTGAAACATCATCATGATGACTCGTTAGCGAGACATTTTGATGCTGACAAGATCAGTGAGCTATTAGATCGCAAATATTACTGAAAAAGTATGATCAAGAATGTCAAAGAGTATATAGATACTTGTGACATTTGTCAGAGAGTAAAGATGAAACGTCATTTATTATATGACGAGTTGAGATCGTTATCTCGACTCACAGATTCATGAAAAGAAATCACTATGAATTTCATAACAGATCTGTCGTCTAGTAAATGAAAAGAAGTCGTGTATGACTTGATTCTCGTGATAGTCGATCACTACATGAAGATGACGCGTTATCTGTCTACAAAGAAGACTCTGACTGTCGTAGAGTTAGCAAAGTTGTTCTTTAAGCAGATTGCTCTAAAATATGAGATATCAAATAATATAGTTATCGATAGAGATAATCTATTTATCAGTGCATTCTGATCAAAGATCTGCTATCATGCAAAGATGAAACAACAACTAAGCATCGTCTTTCATTCGCAAACAGACGATCAGACAGAATGACAGAATCAAACGCTGAAACATTATCTACGAATATATTGTTTCAAAAAGCAAGATGACTGAGCTATGCTTCTACTCGTAGTCAAGTTCATGTATCATCAGACGAAGCACTCTTCATTGAGCTGTAGTTTCTTTAAAGTCATGTATAACTATAAGTCAATCTTTGACATATGCATCGAGAACAATGCTATGAAAAAAGAAGTGTCAGCAGCAAAAGAACACATTGAAATGCTGCAAGACGTGCAAAACACGTTGATGCAATGATGACAAAACACGATCGATGCTCAGACAAAGTACTATAATCGAAAACATAAGTTTAAGTTCTTTAATGTTGATGATTTAATCATGCTATCAGCAAAAAATCTGAAGCAGAAGAAGTTGAGCAAGAAGTTATCAAATAATATGATAGAGTTCTTTTGTATACAAGAACTCATAAACAAGCAGACGTATCATCTTGATCTTTCAATCATTTATAGAGTTCATTCTGTCTTTCATGTATTTCTTTTAGAGTCATATAATCGTAGACTAAATGATGATTCTATACTCGATTATCTCGTACTCAAGCTTATTGATGATGAGCAAGAATGAAAGATAAAAAAGATTCTACAGAAGCGAAAAAGAAAGAAAATCTTATATTATAAGATACAATGAAAAGAATATCTCATTGAATATGATCAATGAATATTAAGCGAAGATATGAAAGATGTCTCGAAGCTTATAGAAGCTTTTGAAACAAGGCTGAAACGTGAACGAAAAGCATAATCACTCACTTTCAAGCATAAACTCATTATTAGAAAAGAAGAATCACTCTATTATGATAGTTTCGCTCTTTAATGAAACGATCACATATGTAAATCAACAGACAGAGAAAAAAAGCGCAAAGTCACTTAAACGCGCTCGACAAGAAAGCGCAATTATCACGACACAACAAACATCACTTCATCAAACATCTCTCATATGAGACAAGATTGCAGACTTCTTCTTCTCTCTCATTGTCAGATTTACATTGAGACGTGAAGACAGAGATTCAAGAGATGACAGATTGTGCTAAAATATATCAGAACAATTAGAAATGCTGACAAAATGATATATAATTGAGATTGAATGTATTGCAAAGCGCTTTACATTCAGAATTTCTCTGACAATGTCATTGACAATCATCATCTCTTTGAGAATAAGCTTTTGAATCTTTAGAAACTTGAGTTTGTGAACTCTTTCAAGATGATTCTTCACACAAGTCGTTGTCATCAACTTCTTGTAAAGAATTTTCTGATGAGCAATGAATGTCTTCAGAGCAACGTTCTCTTCTTCATTCTCAATCGCACTATCATGAATATTCTGCAGACGAAAGAATTCATTGACAGTCAAAATGCAGATGTCGAAAATCTAGACATTGAATCATGAGCGTTTAGCAAACATATCAGATAAGTATACTCATTGCAATACAGAAACTCTCATTACTTGCACAGCGAGCACACTTCTTGTACATTGTCTTTCTTTGAAAGATGACATCACATCGTGATGCTCTATTCTCGATGTGTAGAACTCAAGCACACTTTATACAAATCACTTTATTTAGAATTTCAAAATCAGCAGCGCTTCTCTCGCTTATTTTCACAATTGACAGCTGAAAAGCATCAGTAACAACATCAAAAAGTGAGATAAATGAATTTCATCATTGTTCTTTGATTTCGCGAAGTCTGTGAATTCGACAAGATTGTCAACGAAGCATCAATGATCATTTCTTCTTTCATTGTCTTTTAAATTTTCTCTTCGATAATTGAAATGTACTTGAAAGTTTGAATAGTAGAAGTGATGAGCTTTCGATTAGAATTTGACAATGTCTGCATCATCATGAGCGATTCAGCATCAACGACATCAGCAGCATCATGATCATCACATCTGATCGATGTCTTTTGAGCAAACTTATGATACTGTTAGTCGCAGTAATAGTCGTGAAATCTCAAGTTGTGACATCACTTACTTTCATAATGATCTTGATCTGAGCATCAGTTAACTTCATCATCTTACAACTCTCTTTGAGCATCGCTGCGCATTCACGACTCATAATCTAGATCTCTTACTCTTACTATACAAATATACTCAAAGTTTGTCAAAAGTAATCACACAATGATAAAAATATGATCATGATTGAAAAAAGATAAAGTTGAAGAAAATGAGAAGTTGAAAGAAACTGAAAGAGCGATAAACAAATCAACAATTATTATTCACTCTTGTCTACACTTTATTGTCTCAACAACATCATCTATTTAAAAGATAAACAATGTCTATGTGCTATCTACATGTCATCATTGCTGTCATCTACATCAACTACACATCACATATACTATCTATAATGTCATCTATACGCATTATAATCGAAGACGAATCATCATTTGATCGAAAGTTTCTCTTTTTCTTGTTTTCTCACAAAGATTTGAAGATTTTTATCGAGAGCTTCTAGAGCGAATCAATGAGTGCGCGTCATCGTTTATCAGAGTAAACAAAGACATTAATTATTGAGATCGAGAATGAACTCACTTAGAAGAAAAGACAATTGTCATGATGAATTGATACATAGAAATTAGATCAGAGACTAGAATCAGAAACTGAGTCAAAGATCAGATCTGAATTAGCTTTGAAACTCTATGACTCTGTCAAGACATCGTTTAGACTACGTCATATCTTTGACTTAATATATCATGAGTTATGTCGTGCTCGACTTGACAATGCTTGACAAACTCTTTATAGTCAATTGTTTCTCTCAAGTTATTGAGAGCTTCTTAATAATTAGCTCTATCATAATATATACTCATTCTGTGCCTGCTTAGAATATCACATTGTCATATCATTCTTATAGATCTCGTCTATTCATCTAGTAGACTCGATCATCACAATCATCTATAGAAGAAAAACTTCAAATTGAGCAAATCTTAATTCTCGCTACAATTGTCATCATGAGAATTCAAGTCTAATCAACGTGCATGCATTAATGAAAGAGAGCATCGAGATCATGATAACACACTGCATAACTACATAAAACATCTGCAAAGTGACAGTTGAAATATAACAAAACAATGAAATAATTGTCAGAATTTAGATCTACAAGAATCAGAGAATAAACATGAATGCTACTGCTGATTATTTAGAGACTCTACATGAGTCACAGAGAATGCTCAGCTCACGTTTACGAGAATCAAAAATTAAAGAATATGCTATTATCAGAATTTAAATCAGACACGAATGCTACTGCTAATCATTTAAAGATCTTATATGAATTGCAGAAGATGCTCAGTCTACATCTATGAGAATCAGAAGTTGAAGAATATGCTATCATCAAAATCTAAATTTACAAGAATCAAGAAAATAAACATGAATGCTATCACTGACTCTCTAGAAACTTAATGCTTGCAACTTGAAAAATAAAACAATGCTTACGCGTTATCAAAACAGAATTTCAAGAATTAATTACACACAGCGAACTCTGATGTCATGCTTTGCATGATGTCATCGCTTTTCTGCTTGCGATCGTTCACAATTCAACAACGAGAACGTTGTTATTAAAAGAAAGAATAATTGTCAAAACTCAGATCTATGAGAATCAGAGCTCTTCAAAGAATAGAGAACAGACACAAGAACTATTCTTCAACGCTATCATTAATTTCTCAGATGAGAATCTGAGTCTATAAGAATTTCTATCATCGATTCTCTGAGTCTCTGAGTCTATCAAAAATTCAAGTCACATACAATTCTTGACATTTCATCGATGATAAGAATTCAAGTCACATACAATCTTCAAGAAATTTCACATGAGTTGCATGTAATCTCGCTTATCTCATTGATGATGCTTAAGCTTAATCTTCTGAGTATATAAAGAAGAATTCACTTCTGTATTTCATAGTCTAGTGTTAACTTTCTATACGAATAAATATTATTAAGTTACTATCAAATTTGATCATATTATCTATGCACATATTCTCTAGTGTGACTGCGCGTTTCTTAAGCTACTCACAGTTGCTTCTTGTGAGCATATTGAGAGTGAGACTGAAAAGAAGCTACTTTGTTAACTTCAAGCGAGAAATTTTCTTCTTGTTGATTAAAATCATAGATCTTGATGAAAGATTGATAACAATGATTAAGACAGAAGAAAGAAAACAAGATGAGAATATTGTGTTCAAAATTGACATTAATGACGTGATGATGAAGTTATGATAAACTTATGATGATGAGATATTGACTTAATTCAGTGATATAAAAGAATAGTTTTTCAATATATTTATTGAGAATCATTGTTATTTCGACAACATAAGTAATGTCATCGATTAAAGTGACTTGATCATCAAATTCTCAAAGTCTGTAAGAGTGAATTAATTAATGAAGAAAAAAATGATGTTGTTACATGAAGAATTTATTCATAAAGACATAAGCAAAGACTTTATTATCAATCAGTGCAAGAGTAAGAACTTTAAATTGAGCTTGACGTAAAATACAAAATACTATCATGTGATTATCTTTGAATGTCAAATTGAATTCAAAGAGTTTCAAGATAAATTTAGCAGAAAACTTTTTATATGATTGAAGTGAGAGTGAAAAGATTGAGACTAGTAGACAAGATGATATGTATACAGATTTCTGAGCATGACTTAGCTCAGAAACTAAACTTTTTTTGCAAACAGCGAAACTTCTTCATTTATATTGATGATATCACTGTTATAAACATTCATGATATGCAGAGTGAAGAGCTTTTTATTTGAGCATTCTTTAGCAATTTTGCTTGAATGTTGCAACTTGCAGTAATAGTACAGCTTTTACTTGTTGCAAATTTTCTTGATTTCAGAAATGATCAGAATCTTATCTTGAATGATGATAATGATGAAGCTTAAATTCATTGATTCATCAAGAAACAAGAGAGAAAGAGATGAAGATACTGTTAAAACAACAGTCACAAAAGTGATGATTTTTGAACTTAAAAAGTTATTAATCAATGCAGAGATGCTCTTAACTTTGATAAATGAAATGATGATGAAGATGAAGCAAGATTGATGATGCTTAAGCTGCTGAAACTCTTCATCAATGTCAAAGAATGCTTGAATTCATTGATGAAAGATGAATGATCAAATTTTATTGAGATTTCAGCAGAAAAAAATGACAATCTGAGTGAAATAATTGACATTGTGCTTCAGACAGTTAATTAATGAGAAATCTTTCATCAAAGAACATTCTTTCTTTTGATAGAAGAGATTGTAGTAATCAACAAAGCTATTCATGTCTTGCTTCAGAATTTCACGAAGATATAAATGAGTAAACTGATCATCAAGTCGAGTTTTGATATCAATCTTCTGACTCGACTTGAATACTCAATTTCAACATTCTGACTCAATCTGATATCAATCTTGAATCAATACTTGATTCAAGTTCTCGACTCAACTCGTTAAGAAATCAAAAATGATGTCAAGAGAGTTAAATATAGAAATTTTTCCGGTTTTTCATCTTTGCATTATCTTTTTGCATTATCTTTTTGATAGAAAGTCATAAAGAGAAACATGAAGAGAAACATGAAGAGAAACATGAAGAGAAACATAAAGATCATTTGATAGAAAGCTTTGATAGAAAACTATGATAGAAAGTCATGACGAGAAACTATGAAGACTGTTTGATAGAGAGTCATGAAAAGAAGTCATGAAGAAAAGCTATGATAGAGAAACATGAAGGCTATTTGATAGAAAGTCATGATAGAGAGTCATAATAGAAAGTCATAATAGAATATTTATCTATCTATCTTCATGTCTTGACGAGTCGAATCGAAAATTTCAAATCGATACTCAATTTCAGCTCTCTGACTCAACTTGAATACTTGAATTGAACATCTCAACTCAACTCAAATACTCAAATCAAGAATTCTGACTTAAATCGAGTCTTAATGAGTCGAGAACTCGACTTGATCTTGATGATTCAACTTGACGCGATTAGTTTATAAATGAGCATTTTCTGTCTTGAAAGAATTGTCGCAGCAATGATGTAAATTGTGTTATCAATCTGCGAAGATGAAAATGATATAGAAATCATTGACTCAATATTGACTCATTAGATTGTGAGTTTTCTTATCTATGATGAATCATGACTCAACATAGATGATCTTGACTCGATGAAAGAAATAATGATTGTTATTCATGTTCATGCGCTGTATCAAACTCTGCTCTCATGCATTCAATTGATCTTTGTTTTTCTTATACTTAAATATGTCAAGAAGCTTCTTGAATTTAAAAGAAATGAAGACAATGACAGAATTTGCAAAAAAGTGAACAATGAAGAAAGATTAATTGTTCAAGATTTGTGCAATGATCTGAGTTATCATCGCAAGAAACTGAGAATTCAACTCTATATAAATTGAAGAACTGAGAACGATAAACAAGAACAAAGTGATAACATCATGTTGTCAAACTTGATTTTGAAGCTCTTGCATTGCACGAAAGATCTTAACTGAATTTTCGATCATACTTTGAGTGAACTGTTCAACAGCACGCTCATCATCAATCAAGAGATTGTAAGATGACTTTATTTAAGCGAAAGAATAACTAGACGAGATTTCAATGTATGAAAACGTTGCAGAAAGAATAAATCTTTCGTAATGTCAGAAACTGAGCTAAACTAGAGATACTATCAATATAAAAGACTGATATTATTTAGACTGATCACGTCGAGTTGAGTCATCGAGATCGAGCTGAGTTCTCAGCTCGTCAAGACTTGATTCGAGTCAGAATTCTTGGCTTGAGTATTCGAGTTGAGTCGAGATGTTCGACTTGAGTATTCGAGTCAAATCAGAGGGTTGAAATCGAGTATCGACTCGAAATTTCCGATCCGACTCGTCAAGACATGAAGGTAGATAGATAGATATTCTATTATGACTCTCTATTATGACTTTCTATCATGACTTTCTATCAAATAGCCTTCATGTTTCCCTATCATAGCTCTTCTTTATGACTTTCCTTTATGACTTTCTATCAAACAGCCTTCATAGTTCCTCGTCATGACTCTCTACCATAGCTTTCTACCATAGCTCTCTATCATAGCCTTCTATCATAGTCCTCTATCATAGCTCTCTATCATAGCTCTCTACTATAGCTCTCTATCATAGCTCTCTATCACAGCTCTCTATCAAACGACCTTCATGTTTTTCTTCATGTTTCCCTTCATGTTTCTCTTTATGACTTTCTATCAAAAAGGTAATGCAAAAAGATAATGCAAAGGCGAAAAACCGGAAAAATTTCTATATTTAGCTCTCTTGACGTCATATTCGATTGCTTGACGAATCAAGTCGAGTCAGCGAGTTCTAACCCGGCTCGAGGTCGATATCAAGCCGGGTCGAGATGTTCAACCCGAGTATTCGAGCCGGGTCGAGATGTTCGACTTGAGTACTCGAGTCAAGTCAGAATGTAGGTATGAAAACTCGACTCGACGATCAGTCTAATATTATTATTACTTTGATAGAATCTAGATACAAGACAATACATCAAATAATGTACAAGATGAAAGACAAAGAGCAAAAAAAAAGAATGAGAATTCAACTTCTACATACATGAATCGAGCAGAATCAAGACTAAACAGTAGTTCTATGACTTAAGATTGCAGAGATTCGCGCACACGACTGAGATGATTGAAACAAAATTGTTGAGACTAGATTAAGATGATGATGACTAGATTGATGACTTGATTCATTGAACTGCGAAACAGATTTAATGAATCGAGATTATTTAAAATATCAACGATCTATGTTCTAAATTGAATTGATAATCTGACATCATGACAATGACTTTCTTCATGACTCTCTATCAAACATCTTTCATGAGCAAACAACGAGCACGTGCAATGATCGTACTAGTAGAATAATACTGTAAATGCGTGTGCATTCTATCTATCTGTCGAAGAGAATCTATATGTAGTCGAGATCTTTCTCGACTCTTTTATCATCATCTGATCTCGATTTCTGCTCTTGATCAACTAACCTGCTTGAAGATGCACATGCAATCTCACGACAGTGTCGAGATAGTCATTTCAGGTCGAAAGCTTCTTCAATCTTCATTGTTGAGCGCAGCGACAGCGACAGCGAGAATAAGCATCGTCAGTTGTTGAAGGCGCGTCTATGTAAAGGTCGTCGACGAGGTAGGAAGTAAATTTTGGTGGAAAGTAGCGTTGGTGAAGAAAGATGATTTCGAAGGTCATTTGAGATGATCATTTGGTAGATTCAGGCCTTTCAGCTAATCTGTATCAAACGTTAGTTATTGTCTAATATGGAAGCTTATTCAGCTTCATCGATGACCTTATGATTGGTGGAAATTGGTACTGGAGGTCCTTGAAAATGTGGCTGGGCTAATGCAATGTTCGACCCGCAGTGCAAACACCCTGTAACTCTGGGCAAGTAAGCGCTAACCAGAAGAGGCTTAGCGCCCGCACGCTTGAGATAAGGTATCGAGGCAACTGAACATCCCTATGGTATCACGTGGGTATGTATTTTTCCGAGCCCTACCTCAGCGAGCGAGCTCACCACACCCCAAGTGTTTTAACATCCAGAAATGTGTACGCGCGCCCTTGCGCTCTCTCGCATAGCCCCATTACGGTGTACCTCGAATATGGCTGCCGTGATCGGTTTTTAAGGGAAGCCGTGCCCCACCAGTCCTGGCACCTTCTGACCACAAGGTTGCTACCACTTTCGACACCACAATCATCCTTGACCTTTTCTCTCTATTTCGTACGATCATGAGCTGGAAAGCAAGGCAGGTCGGAAGTTTGTACTTCATCGCTAAGGTAGTGAGGTTGTATAATGCTACGAAGTAGTAAAGTGCCTTTATTTGCCGCAAGCGAGGAAATCCGATATCCAACAGTTTCATCTATGTCTGTTCAAGCTAACTGTCATGAGCGTTGAAACTACACAGCCCGAGGTAGACGAGCCTGCCAGCGCTTCTACTGCATAAATGATAGGGCAATAGCAGCCAGAACAACTGGCCAACTTTCCTTTTTAACGCAATTCCTGCTGTCCAGCATGACACATTCGAACATACGGCCAAGATGGATGAGAGGGTATGTCAGTGTCACAGCCCCAGGTACTGGACCAACTTCTCCACGTCCGGCGGCAACTTGGAGAGAATGGGTGGGGTTGGCTGCAGCTCACCTCCTATAAGGTACGATCCCTCGTATCACCCTTGAGATTAAAGAAGTGTAAATCTAAGTGCACAAAGGTGTAGTTTCTACCAGGTACGTAGAAAGCTATCTATGTTTTGTGCGAAGTGCGAAAAATATCCGCGCTAGCCGAAGCAGGCTAGTGAGCGGTGTAATTTCACTGCTTCTATACCATTCCTGCTCTACTGTTCCTATTGCTCCTTTTACTTTAGCAGGGATGAGATGCATCAAGATAGGAGATCTGTCGCAGGACTCCTCAGACTTCCTGCAGAAACATTGGATGATCCTATTCGCATCGAGTCTGTTCTAAGCAAGGCTGAACATGCCTCTTCCCTTGGACCCGTTCGACCCAAGCTAAATTTCACCTTGTGCTAAGTCTTGCAACTTGATTCTGGCTCTCTATCTCATCCACTTTCTAGAAAGATGGATCCATCATCAGGGCTCAGAGTCCCAGCGTCGCACAACGTTGTGGCGCGGCTGTATGTTGGCAGAGTCTTCGGGCCTTTGACTGCTCATTGCTTCGATGGTACTATTGAAAGTCTTGGAGGATCAAACTCTCTTCACACTCGAAACCCTTGTTTAGGGTTGGTTTTCCTTTGAGACAGACGGCTGTGTCTGCGCTGAAGCAACAAGCATTATGGAATGCATCCTTTCTCTTGATGCCAACAAGCCTCAAGGCACCCATCCATACTCTTAACGCCAACAGTAGTGCCTCGTCGAAGATAATCCAGATAATTTAAAAGCCCTTCTCTCCCACGTCTTTGGCAGAAGGACAATCACACACTTTATCAGCAACAGAATCATGTCTACTTGTATTTTAATATTACCTGTATCTGAACATTAGCATCTCATATTCACCTACCTGCTGGTCAGGATTACTAGCTACTTAAAATGAAACGTCTCACTATCTCACTCCTTACCATAGGAGGCTTTTTACAGTCTTCTGCAGCGTTGCCACAGCCACCGGCTCCAGCGGACAATCCGAACCTTGAAGCAGATGCCAGAGCAAGAAATTCAATGAAATGCGTTGTTTTCGACCCACCAGACGTAACGACCTCTATCGCGCAGTGCAAGGACGTCTGCGGCGACGAGGTGGCTAATGCCGTTGCAGCCGGCCGAACGGCCGCAGTAGCTTGTATCGCTTTCGGAGACCTTAAATGGGAGCAATACAGCGGTGTGTAACATCCCTGACTATTTGAGTTTAAGCATTGCAGCACCAACGACAACTCCCTCAGCTCCAAAGCTCTCTCCAACACAACCGAAGACTTCGACTGACTCGTTCTGTTAGGCTCTATTAAGGTTGCACCGGCCAACTGCTCGTGCAACAATTCTTTCCTCAATCAATTGGCTGAGACTTTTGTAGAAGCATTGCCAACAATCGCAGAGGTATCTTCAAGTCAATCATGCCCACTTGTACCGGTCGCTGACATTGGCCCACTAGGTCGGATGTAACATCCTCATGGCAGCGGTCAAACTGGTTGTTGAGGTTGGCGCATTGGCGATTCCTGGAGTTGGTGAGGCAATAGATGGCGGAACGAGTAAGTCAGATCAGGCTGAAGCAGAACACGATCCCGAAAACTATGCAGATATTGACTTCTAGCAGTTGCAGGTATTGAGGCCGCAAAACTAGCCACGTGGTCTTACGATGCAGCCGATGCAGGCCTCGGCGCATTCTCAAACTTTTTGAACCCATGCGGAACTTCTCATATTCCCGATGACCTCAAAAAGGTTTTCGACATCATGAACAGCGCCAGTCCTCAAGTACTGCCGAAAGGCTTCAATGTTCCCAAGGGCGTGCCAAAGGGCGGCGGAAAGCCCGGCGACAAGGGCAATCCGAATCCACCAAAGGAAGATCCACCGAAAAAGACTGATCCACCAAAGACCAGTGATCCGCCAACGACCAGTGATCCGCCAAAGACCAGTGATCCGCTAAAGACGACACACAAGCCACAGACTACAACTGATAAGGCGTGCACCCGGCGGCAAAGATAGTTAGCCTCTCCATCATGTTCTCGGGACAGGTTCTCGTGCTTCTGACACTGACTGATACGCCTCCCCACAGATAACGATTGCAACGACAACGAGCATGTCACAAAGATCACGAAATCGACGGAGGATCTCAAAACGATCACGGAGACGTGCAGCGGCTCAAAATACCCTCAGGCCTGCTACCATTATTATTCGGCGATCCACAATTACGACTGGGTGAAGAGCACGTTTGCATGCGCTGATAGCAACGCGCGGGAGAACGCCATCGCAACTAGCAAGTGGACCCAACAGCACGCTCATTCAGGTTGGATGGTTTACACCAAACCCACCTACAAATTCCAAGATCAAGGAGATGACCAAAAGCCTCGTTGCCAGGCGGACGAATTTCCCCCAGGATACTTCATGCCACCAGACGCAAAGGAAAAGAATCTCGGTCAGATGATTAGATGGCTTCCCGGTTCTGAAAATAGCGGCGCGGCAAATACTGAATGGAGACAGTTCTGCACTAATCACGACGGTGGAGCTGGCAATGGCCAGTTCCACAGGGATGATAAGAAGGAACCTAAGCGAGGCCAAGTAAACGAAGATTTGGTCTCGCTAAAAAAGCCGGGCAAGGAAATCAAGAACAAGGGCCCGAACGACAAAACAACCACAACCACCGAGTATGAGGCCAGGTTCACGCGAGCGGTCTTTGAAATGCAGTTCGACAAGTTGTGGCCGACGATGCCGTCTCAGGACAACGACTGGGGCCTCAGGGAAAACCCGTGCTGGCCGGAAGACATCGTCCCCAACGACCCTGGCTATGCGCTCTTAACAGACGACAAGTGGTACGACACCGCTCCACCCAAGGTCCGGGACCAAAGATCATTATACGCAAAGCCTCCACCGAAAGAGATGATAGAGGCGGCAGATGGCCCGAAGGGAAAGAAGCGGCCTCATCCCGACGACGACAATAGCCGGAACAAAAACCCCCCGGGAAACCCGCCTTCCAAGCGGGCTCTCGAGATTATCGACGATGGCCTCGCGATCCATGATGTTAATATCACACGCAGGCTTACGGACGAGGAGATAGAGCGAGACGTCGAGATTATTCAATGTGCTGACCGTACATGCTCTAAAGAGCGCAGAGCCTTGGAAGACGAAGACGGAGTCCTCGTTATCAGTGGAAAGGGCCCGGCCATGACACCCCCTACAAATGTTGAAACTATTCCTACTATCAATCCCAGAGCAGCTACGACGCTAGAAGTCAGGGTCGAGAACCGGAAATTGGCCTCCCCCGAGCTCCCAGTGGCAACGGTAACATCCTAGCCTGTCTCCTACTATCGAGGCAGCTTTAGGCATTGAAAGAGGGTTAGGAGGGAATGATCTGTTGGGTTTAGTTCTGTCTCACTTGTATGGCGACGGGTCTCTGCTCTTTCAGCAATGCATAGCGTGAGCGTTGGTAACGATTCGCACACTGGATTGGAATACCCTTTAATTACGAATCGAATGTGACTCGTTCATACTCCAATACTTGGCGAAAACAGACCTGTCATCTTCGAGACTGTTTGGAAAATAGTCGAGCGAAGAGCATGTCAAGAGCTCAAGGGCGGTCGTTGAGTGCGCTCCACTACCTCAAACCTCCATGAACGAAAGGCGACTTCTCACCGCCTTCAAAATTCATCCAAGATCTCGTCCCACGCCTCCTTTACCTTCTCCATACACTCTTCTTTCCTGTAGTTCTCCGAAGGCCAACCATATGCACGGAAAATACCCTTCAACCGATCCATATCGAATCTAGAGCACCTGGAAACCATTCTCACATCCGTTGCTTCGGTAGGCATCTGCACTGGGACGTTAGAGTGCTTATCCCGCGTCAACGATATTAATCCGAAAGCACATACCACTTTAAGTGATCTGTACTCCTCCTTCAGCATCTCGAAGAATTCTTTGACGGTGTATGTTCCGAAAGTCCGCCAGTCCTCTTTGGAATCGTCATCTACTACCTACAAAACAACCCAGCATTAGCCTTCGAACATCACTTCTCACGACACATTCCTTGGAAGCTCAAACGAGAGGCGAGTTGGTTTACCCACCTGCGATAACTTCGTAGCCGATGGCCGACCATCCTGGAAATCACACATCGTAATCGTGCCTCGTTCCGTGTCAATAAAGAAGAAATACCCATCCCTCCCTCCGGGTGTCCTCGCAAGAGTCATCACATGCGACGGAATCGTCGTCTCTTCTTCGATGGGATCGGCAATGACGGGGCTCGGGTGGGTAAAAGTTGCGGCGCTCTGAAAGTAGCGCCCGCTGTAGTCGACGGCGCAGGTCGTTTCGTAGATCTGGTACGGATTGAATTCGTCATCTTGTTTTACATAGGGAAGGTGCTGGATGAGATCGACGACGGTGTCGTTCTTCTTCAGGAACGCGAGATATTCGGGGGTGAGGTTGGGCCATCCGCCTAGCGGTGGGATTTTGAGGGCGGACGGTGGGAGATGCATTCCGATGAGAAATTCGTAGAATGACGTGAGTTCGGAGACGATCTCATCACGGGAGTACGTTGTTGATGGGTCGTTGGTCATAGCGGCGAAGGGTTTTTGAAGAAGCGGTTGGTTTGTAGACTACAGGTGGGTGGTTCAATCAAATGAGCTGCGCTGATGAAGAGAAACAGTGCAGCGAAGTTGAAAGTTATAACGCGTTGTATTCATGTTATGGCGGCCAAGAAGTCTCAATGCCAACCGCCGGTCTATATAGCGACAAGACTTGGTGTCTGATAAGAGAATAGGATTCAGGCAGCAGCTGTCTGCCCACGCACATAATGCACCCCATTGGTCGTTGATGAAACTTTAAGCGGCTAAATTCGAGTATGTACTAGGCTCTACGTAGGCGAGCGATTACTCGTGCCGCCGGGAAGTGCTTGAACCACCAATCACAGTGTGCCTTTCATCCCAGGATTATATCCGCTATTCTAGACCCTTTCCGGCACCCCACCAAATCTGTTGGAAATAGGGGAAACGGTAATCTCCGCCTTCATAGGGCTGGTAGGGCTGGGACCCGCTAGTAGAGTTTTCACCTTCCACCTCCTAGATAGCCTCCTAACAACAACAACCAAAATGTCAATATGCCCTCATATGACCTCGTATTCCAACAATTATATATGAGCGACTCACCAGAAATCAAGTATCTTTGTTGTCGATATGTTTTTCGAAGCTGATTTACATCGGCAAAACGGGATCACTGAAATTTGACGCATTTAGTCGCCAAAATCTGGATTGGCGAATCTGCTCATGTGCTAATTTCTAGGCTGGTTTGGCGCAATTGACAGTCATACAAAAGGTTTTGACGCAATCAGCGCAATTGGCACCAAATACGAAGAAGCTGCCACTCAATTTTACCATTCTAACATTAAATTAATGACTAGTTATTGCGATCGTACTCGTATAATAGATTAATTCATAACTGATTTAATAAACTAACTAAATAATAGCTATTTACATAGTTTAATATGTGCGCAAAGGAAGCAAATAGGGAAGCAAATAGGGTAGAAAGTCATGAAGGGAGTCATGAAGAGTATTCGGTAAGAAACCATGAAGGGAACCATGAGCATGAAGGGAACCATGAAGGGAACCATGAAGGGAACCATGGAGAGAGGCATGAAGAGTGTTCGGTAGGAAATCATGAAGAGAGTCATGAAGGGAGCCATGAAGGGTGTTTGGTAGGGAGCCATGGATGAAATCATGAAGGGAGTCATGAAGAGTGTTCGATAGGAAACCATGGAGGGTGTTCGGTAGGGAATTATGGAGGGAGCCATGGAGAGAGCCATGAAGAGAGTCATGAAGGGTGTTCGATAGAGAACCATGAAGGGAACCATGGAGGAAGCCATGAAGAAAGCCATGAAGAAAACCACGAAGAAAACCATGAAGAAAGTCATGAAGAAAGCCATGAAAAAGGTCATGATGAGAGTCATGAAGAATGTTCGATAGAGTCTAATGTCTTGTCTGTACGCTCAGCAACAGCATCCCACAGGAAAGGTGGAAGATAAAAGAGCGAAGTAATTGTACGATGTGATGGGATTCACATCTTCGAGCAAAGGACAAGAACTTCGTTCTGGATAATCAAGAGATGCTTGGTTGAAAGAGGTGAGGCTTCGTATCTGCCTTTATTTCCTCTTCGAGACGTTTCTTGATCTTCTCTTCTACTGTGTAGAATATTTCAGAAATGTCAACATCGTTTTTGCACGTCGTCGTCTTGATTCAACAATATGTATGGTTGATGAAAAGACCTTCGAGGAGACAATAAACAATGCTGTAAGCATGCTCGGATTTAAGAAAGAAGACCTCCGACTGGATGGATATTCGGACGCTGTCAGAGGCTAGTAGAGATGCTAGACAGGTGACTGTCTGGTCACCGAACGAAGGGATATAGTCCCGATTAGGCCTCGAGATGGGCTAGGGCTACCCGCTGGGCCCGTGGACTTAGGATCCGAAGCTCTTGCTTTTCCGCATTGAAATACGATGCGAAGCCACATGTGTGAGGATCCTTTTTCATTCAGTGATAGCGGAAGAAAGTGCTTAAGAACCAACCGTTCGAGAGAATCCAGATTCCAGCCATGAATGATTGGATCATGCCATCGTCCAGTCACATCGATCTATCTAATAAAAGTTCGAACCTAGCTTACAAGAAAACCTGCCACGCCCGCATGCTCTAATGGAATCCTTCGAAAGTATCCGCCGCCTTATCCACTGCCTCTTCGATGAGTACATCTCCGCCCGCAACATCAAATGCCAGACCTACCGTCCTGCTATTCTTCATACACAGCTCTACGACAGCTGTAACGTCTTCTCTGCTGACCATTTTCGTCACCTTCACCTTCCCAGCCGCGATATTCCCAGTCCCTGGATCTTGACTCAACCACCCAGGCCTCACAATCGTATAATCCAGCCCTCTCTGCCCATTGTCCTCGACTAGACTCTTATCCGATGCATACCTAGCCCGCATGTACGTCCCCATCATTCCCCATATCATCTTACTGAATTTCTTATCGTCCTCATCATACCAATCCGGCACAGGCTTGTTATCCTTATCCCTCACATCCAGCGCCGAGACCGTGATATACCTCTTCGTCGTGCCCGCCTCTTTGGCCGCTTGTGCCACTGCGTCGATAACCTTGATGTGGCCCTCGTGATCCACGCGCTTGATCCGCGATGGGCTGGCGTGGCCTGCGCCGGCGCCGGCGCTCCATATCACGGTTGAGGGTTTGAGGTTTTTGATCAGTTTGACGAAATCGGAGACGCTGGAGTCCTCGACAGATTGCAGAATGGGTGAGGCGCCGAGAGAAGCGAGCTCGGAGACTTGGTCTTGGTTGCGAATCACGGAGTGCACGGTGATGCCTTTGGACGAAAAGCGCTTGGTAATGTGGCGTGCGAGTTGGCCGTTGCCGCCGATGAGGAGGATTGAGGACATTCTGGAAGTCGAGGAGGGAGCTCGGTCGGAATGTTGCGGGTTATTTGATTGCGAGCTTTGTTTATAGATGCGCCGAATACAGGAAAACATGCAACGGTTTCCGGACATAACATTAACCCCGGCTTTGTGCTCTACGTAATGCAAAGGTGCATTTGGCTCTGCTAGCGGGACCAGTCAGGCTCCCGCGTTTATTACGGCAGCTTAGGTAGCGTCCGTCCCGAGGTCCCGCCAGCCTTGCGGACGGTGCGGCCAGCTGGCGGCAAATCGAGGCAAAGCAAAGCTAGTATCCACTTCCTAGTATATAGTCTTCGCCTGACTACCTCCGTACCAGACTACCTATGTAGCAAGGATAGAGTGCAGCTCATTACTCGAGGGTTACAACTTACGAAATCCTGTGGCCACGAGCAGTCTTCGTCTGTAAAGATCTACATCTAAACTTTATTAGGGGTCGCATATTCCGATGCCCGAAAATTTACGGCCCAAGATTTATTCCCGGGTCGTTGGGCTAAAGGCCGTTAAATCCATCCATTCGGTTGAGCCAGAACCCGCGGAGAAGTATAAAAGCCGTGCTAAAGCCGTGGTACAGTACACAAGAGTAATTCCAGGCCTGTCCAACGCAGGGGTTCTTTCCGCATTCATGCTTTCGACCTTACCTTACATATGCTGCAAGGTGGAGTGGTTCCTTGATCTGATCCAAACTCCAATTCTCAACTTCTCACTCCACATCTCAAAGCTCGTTGAAAGAGATCTCGCGCAAAGATGGAGGACAAAGATCAAAAAGTATTCGAAGCTCCCGCCTCGGAGAAAAATCAGGAAGGAGAGGCGGGCACGAAGAACTCGGACCAGTCATCCCTTCCGGAAGCCCAGTCAACAATACAGCCTTCAGCAACAGCAGAGCTCGAGGGCGCGGCGCCGGTGAGGAGCTTGAAGGGCATTGCGTGGATCATTTGTGTTGGGTCCATTTTCTCATCCGTGTTCCTGTATGCCCTCGATAACACTATCGTCGCCACCATCCAGCCTGCCATTATCGGCGACTTGGGTCACCTCGAGAAGCTGCCATGGCTTGCAGTGGCCTTTCAATTGACATCTTTCGCCCTCGATCTAACGTGGTATGTTCATGTTCATGTCCTGACCATGCAAGGTTTTGGCTCACCAGTCTTGTCGTCGGCAGGGGAAAGCTCTACGCCCAGTTCAACGGCAAGTCTATGTTTCTCGCATCCGTCTTCATCTTCGAAGTCGGCTCTGCCGTCTGCGGTGCCGCACCCACCATCGACGCGTTGATCTTCGGGAGAGCAATCTGCGGCGCTGGAGGGATTGGAATCTACATAGGCGCCCTGAACCTGCTAGCGGTGACCACCACCGACAAGGAGCGTCCGGTTTACATCAGTTGCATGGGTATTGTCTGGGGAACGGGCACCGTACTTGGACCTGTCGTCGGTGGTGCCTTTGCAGATAGCTCGGCGACCTGGCGCTGGGCTTTTTACATCAATCTCGTCATCGGCGCTGTCGCAGCCCCAGCCTACATCTTCTTGCTTCCATCGACGAACCCCAACCGCCGTGAGGTGAAATTGCTCAACAGGATCCGCACCATTGACTGGGTCGGCACCGTGCTCATTTGTGGTGCTGCCATATCGGGAATCATGGCCGTCAATTTTGGCGGGGCCCTGTTCGCTTGGAACAGTGGCCAGATAATCGGTTGCTTTGTCTGCTCGGGCGTCTTGTGGATTCTGTTCGGGCTGCAGCAGAGCTTCTCCGTCTTCACGACGCCAGAGCACCGGTTGCTTCCATGTGACATTATCCTGCATTGGGAAGCCGATATTCTATTTGCACAGACGGCTTCAGGCATGGGCTCCAGCGTGGTCGCCATCTACTTCATCCCGGTGGGCAACTCTTGAATGGTAGTCTTTTGTCTTTCGCTAACACCCCTCAGCTCTACTTCCAATTCGTCCAGAACGACACCGCCCTCCACGCAGGCATCCGGCTCCTGCCGATGATCTTCCTCATGATCTTCGGCAGCATCCTGAACGGCACCATGCTGAGCAAATACGGCCACTTCATGCCGTGGGCCTTCGGCGGCGGCATCCTGGTGGTCATCGGCGCCGCGCTCATGTACGCTCTGGTCGAGGTTGACACCAACGCAGCGCCCATCTACGGTTACAGCATCCTTCTGGCTTTCGGCGCAGGCCTCTTCACGCAAGGGCCCATCTCCGTCGTGCAGGCCAAGTTCCCGGCCAACCGCGTTGCCGACGCCACTGCCTTTGTGGGCTTCGGCCAGATTGCGGGCATCGCTATCATGCTGTCCGTCGCCAACGCTGTGTTTCTGAACTCGGCCACAAATGGCATCATACGCCTCCTCCCCGACACACCGGTACCGCAGGTACAGGCCGCTATTGCGGGCGTGGGGAGCGAGCTCTTCAGAAACCCGAGCGACACGCTCAGGAGAGGTGTGCTCGAGGTTATTGTCCACAGCATAAACGATGCCTATATTCTGATCCTGGTGGCAGGGGCGTTGACTGTTGTCTTGAGCGTCTTTATGAAGCGCTGAGAGGCTCCAATTAGAAGTGACTGCTGGGGGAGCTTAGGTCGCTGACTGTTTGCATTGAAGGGCTGTCGTATTTTGCAAAAGTTTCCTGATTTCGAGGACCATCCTTTCTGTAATCAGTAAGGAACATTCCCGCTCATGAGCTTGGCTACCAAGCAATTGCGTATCTCCTTCAGCTGCTGTTGAAACGTAGCCCACATTCCGTGACAATCAATACATGCTGCGCTCATCTTCTTCGTCCAATAATAAGGATGCATTTACCACAGAACTTGCTTCTACTCTCGACACACGCCATTGCACAACAAGGACGCTTACTGACCTTTTCTCCAGGGCAGTGGCATCGGTCGAGAGACGGCTTTGGCTTTTAGCACTGCCGGTGCCAGTAAGATCGTTCTGTTAGGCCGTACCGAGGCTAGCCTCAAGGAAACGGCATCGTACCTACCATCAGGGATATCAAGCTCCGTTCATGCCATCGACATCGCCGAGGAGAAAGCTCTGCAGGATGTTGCAGCCACGGTTGGAAAATGGGACATACTCATCCTGGCAGCGGGACACATTTCCACTCCAGGCCCTATCGTAGAGGCATCTTCAAATGAGTGGTGGCAAAGTTTTGAGGTATGATTAACTTGAATGATCACTCCTTGGACTCGTCTGACTTGGTTCCTTTGCCAGACGAACGTCAAGGGAACAATGCTGGCAATTAAAGCCTTCGTCCCGACGGCAAACCCATCTCACGCTACCGTTCTTGGGGTGACTACGGGGACTGTAGCATTACCGCCCGCAATGTTACCCGGACTATCGGCTTATATGAGTTAAAAGTTGGCGCAGGAGAAGCTGATCGAGTTCTTTGCGCTGGAACAACCAAATATGTTTGCTGCCACTGTCCATCCGGGCATGGTTGAGACAGCCGTCTTCACCAAAAGCGGAGCAAAAGCGGAGGCTTTACCAATGGACAAAGGTTGGTTACTTTTCTTAATACATTAACAATGACCTAGCAAAGCCTGCTACGCTCCCGAGGAGCATTCCTACCTCAAAATCTCCGCAACAGCCGCTAACATCTCCGCCAGTCCAATTACCCGCTCACTTCATACTCTGGATGTCCAGCAGTGAGGCTGCTTTCCTCAAAGGCAGATCGGTCTGGGCAAGTTGGGATGTGGATGACTCAAATCCCAAGCTCAGGCAATTCAGTCCGGACTGCAAATGACAAGCGGAATCTATGGTTGGCCTTACCCACACGTGGGATGAAAGCGGCCACGATTGAATGTCATGCAGAGAGAATTGCAGGAGCGGTGCATCAACGATTACTTGCAGCTTCGCTTTGTGCCTGAGCGTTGTATTTCTTGTATGCAAGTCCTATTTAGCCGTTAGAATGAACTCTTCACTGCACGCCAATTCCGGCAAGGGTTTACATGAGTTACAGTCAGGTTCTGTTGCGGACAGATTGTGCGTCAGCGAATCCTGCACTTATCGATCCTGGGGTTGTGGTATGTCTAAACACGCTAACAAATGCAACCAGCAGAGGAGTATGCTCAAACAGAACTCGCTCATTCGCGCGTGTTCGGAATGTCAAACACCCATGCACCCAAAGACCGAAGAATAGGGACAGCACATATAGGTATGTGGCGATAGCAAAGCTTGACATCCAACCATAGCCCCGTGCTGCGTCTCCGTCGGTACTTTGGTGCTTTGGGTGGTATGAGCTGCGCAGTACGAATGCGGCGTGGTGTTCCAAATGTGGAGGGAGGGTGGGGGGCCCGCAAGATGACCCCTAAAACTGAAGGTAGGGTAGAGTAGCAAGGGTAGGCACCTAAGACACCTAAGGCAGTTCCCTCACTTACAGTACAGTAGCAAGGCCGAGACGCTTGGATGAGTCCTAAAGGAACGAGCCGGGGCGAGATTGGTGGAAGCGTTGACAGTTGACAGTTCACACCAGCCGTTTACTAGTATCGGGTGTGTTATTCCTTGTAAGGTAAAATTTCCAATGGCGCAGATACGGTATATCGGTGTACTGTACCTTAGTGGGTATTTAATGTATCTAATAGCCTGTTCCGACTAGTGGTATTTACGGTGCTCGGCGATTAGAGCGAGCCGCGATGCCGGCAATGAAGGCTTATTCCCTGCAGCGGGCTGGGCACTTGCAAATTCCTCCGAACAGGGAACTTTGCCGTACACCAACTTCATCTGCTTCATCTGAATAGGTCCAGCAACGCTTGAGGAACATCCAGCCTGCTGCAGGAAGTTTAGTTACTTGGTGTCCGGGGGTGGGCTCGGCATTTCCCTATAGTGCTGTGGGACATGCTACCTGATGCTGTGTGATGGCCTTTCATTTGGAGACAGCTTTGCGATGCAATTCACACACGCAGTTGCAGGTGGATCACACAACCAATGGCAAAAACACCTCGACGCACAGCTCGCATATCCTTGCCCGCAAGGCGACCGACAAGGTCTGAGGCAGCCGAGTCACTCAGCTTACCCATCAATTCACTTTTGCGGGGTACACCTTGGGCGACGGCGACTGTCGTGTTTGGTCAGAAGCACACCAGTACTAAGTGATGCCTGTTGCAGTCGACCATACTCTGAAGCGAGTGCTTGGCCAGCCATCTGAGCTGGCTACAAAACTTTGGCTCTGTGCTCTGATGCTTATCAAGCGTTTCAGAAGCTCGCTTCAAGTCGATCTCACCATTCTTTTCTTCCCCTCTAAGTCTATACCGAGCTGCAACAGCTATCTGTGATCGAGCACTGTTGGCTGTGTTTCATCTCTTGCCTGAACAAAAAATATAGAATGCCATCCACAAAGCACGATGTTGTTATTGTTGGCGGCGGTACGGCAGGCTTAGTCCTGGCAGCTCGCCTGTCAGAGAACCCCGATGTCCATGTACTCGTGCTCGAGGCAGGCCAAGATCAATCCACTGATTCCAGAGTGACAACACCAGCGCTATGGCCTATGCTTCTTGGTACTGATGCCGACTGGGCATACCGCACCGTTCCACAGGTAAGTGCCTGCATTGCAATGACGAAGTGGTACGACAGCTGAATCACATTCGCTCTTCCAGCCAGAGCTTGGGGATCGAGAGATTGTATTCCCCCAAGGGCGGCTTCTCGGAGGATCCAGCGCACTAAACGGACTAGCCTTCGTTGCTACATCCAAATCCAACGTCGATGCATGGGCGGCGCTGGGCAATCCAGGCTGGGAATGGTTCACTGTGTCAAAGTACTTCAAGAAGTCGTACACTTTGACCAGACCATCAGAAGCAGCGGTCAAACATTTATCACTCGACTACATCGACGAAAACGCTAGAGGCACCGACGGTCCGCTTCATTTATCCTTTCCCGATGAACCTGATAACGTCTGGGCAAAAGCATGGGTGGATACATTGACTGGCCTAGGATTTCCCATGTCGGGCGATCCATTTTCTGGCCAAGCTTACGGAGGATATGTCAATGCTGAAACCATAGATCCAGCCACTAGGCAGAGGAGTTATTCCGCAAACGCCTACCTTCAGCCTGCGAAGACCAGACCGAATCTGACGGTCATCACAGGAGCCTAGGTGGAAAAGATAGTTTTGGACAACTCTAACTCAAATGAGGTCATTGTCACGGGCGTGCAGTATACTAAAGATGGAGAGACAAAGATTGTTGAAGCTCACAAGGAGGTCATTATCTCGGCCGGTTCTTTCAATTCCCCAAGGCTGTTAGAGCTTTCGGGCATAGGTAATCCAGAAATTCTGAAGCAGCATAATGTACCTGTGGTAATCGATAACTCAAATGTCGGCGAGAATCTTCAGAACCACCTCATGTGTGGTATGAGCTTCGAGGTGGTCGAGGAAATCAAGACCTTGGATTCGCTTGCACGTCAATCACCCGATACCCTTGCAGCTGCCTCCGAGGCATATGCCAAAGGAGGCGGGCCCTTTGCCAGTAGTGGAACTTACGCCTCTGCGCTGCTTCCTTTTCCTAACAACAACATCGCGGAAGGGAGGCGCGACTTGCAGCAATTGCTGAGTTCCACCACAGTTCAACCTAAACAAAATACAGAAACAGCGGCATTTGTCCAAGCACACCAGGCATTCGTTCAATCCGTGCTCTCTTCGCCAGTGGAAGGCACTGCATGCTACATATCCTTCCCGGGCTACGCTTCCTTCAATCCAGACGGATCGATGGCGTCACCGTCACAAGGACCCGAGAATTACTTCACCATCGCCGTGCTACTCGCCCACCCGCTCTCAAGAGGTTCGGTGCACATATCTTCTGCTTCGCCTTCAGCCCCCGTTCGTATCGATCCCCGCTATCTGTCGCATTCGCTCGACCTCGAGGTCATCGCCCATCATGTGCGCTTCATCGAGAACAGAATAATTCACGCTGAGCCGCTTAAGGGCTTGCTCAAATCTGGAGGCAAACGCTACATCGGTGCACCTGCCAGCTTGGAGGAAATAGAAGTGGCCAAGGACTACGTGCGCCGTGCGGGGCTTGGACCTCATCATCCCACAGGGAGTTGTTCCATGATGCCGCGAGAGAAAGGAGGTGTGGTTGACGCGAATTTGAGGGTGTACGGTTGTAGAAACTTGCGCGTCTGCGATGCTAGCATTATTCCCATCACGCCTAGAGCGAATCCCCAAGCCAGCGTTTACGCGGTTGCAGAGCGGGCTGCAGATTTGCTTAAGCAATAGCTTCGCTCTGAGCGCTCAAGCATATGCAAAGCAGGGGTAGAGCTCTATGGTAAGGTCAGCTGTCAGTCATGGAGTTTCATCGAACGTCGGTACTGTAGATACCAACTAGAAAAGACCAGAAAGCAGTCTCATTCTCGCTCTCCAGAATTTGTAACTTTTACTAAGATGCTCAAACTGAAGAGTTTTCTCAATACCTCTACTAGACATCTTCCCGTATTCGGCTCATTAGTGCTTTGAGTACACTAACAATCTTGAGTGCTTGGTTCAAGCAGAGAGTTCATCACAAACATGCAAATCAACCCTTTCTTGAACATAGGCCGGCACAATATAGGTCGAGATGAGGAGGCGTAGATGGTATGTGAGAAGGTGCAGAGGATCTTTCAACAAATTTTCATCTTGGCATCTTCTCTCAAGTCGAGTCACTGCAAAATCAGCTTTGACATGATAAACTGTCTTTTAAGGACGAGAACATCATGGATGCTCTGGATTCTGTCTTTGGCTGCCTGAGATGGCTCATCAGTGGGTGCTTCGGAGGAATTAGATGACGGATAAGCTAACGCCAAGAAGCTTGCAGGGTGTTCGATGAGCTGAAAACAAAAACATTTTCTGTTCAGTGATGGCTGTTAGGGAGCGCTGGTTGTCGCAAGAGAGGAGGGATTTCGGCTGGGTTCAGAAGATAGCAGTGACGGAGGATGGATACCAGCCAAACCGTCGTGAAACTCTGATTATCAAGGAATGGACCAGTCTACATAGTTCATATGTGTAGTGCAAGTCGTTCGAAGACGCGATATAATCACGTTTCCACAGAGATCAGTACAAATCCTGAACCTCATTCCCTAGTCTTCAAAAGTCGATCGTATCCTTCTACTGAACCAGTGGCCTCGACATTGTATATTGCGGTAGTATCAAACTAGAGAGTGTGAAAGAAGCGTATTTGCAATTTACGTTCTTCTTCTTACTTACCCTCACTAGTCGATTGAAACATTCGAGAAATAATCATGACGAAAAAATTGACGATGAATAGAATAGCAACTTTGAATATGATGCTAAGGATTGTTGGTGAAACGAGACGTAAGTACCTTCTATTTCAGTGGGGTATATTCTATAGAGAAAGGCACAATGCTGCTAGAAATTATTCACGGAAAGACGAACTCAGTTTTCGAAGCAATTACTCAGTCAATGACATATATTTCGTTTATGACTATTGCTGAAGACGATGAATTGTGCGTAGAAGTCAGGATTCTAAGCATATGAAAGCAGTCTTGCGACTTGCGTAAAAACAAGTTCATCGAGTTTGCTATCTAAAACTTCTCAGAACTGCAGCCTTCAATGAATTCCTACATAGGAATCAATTAATACTCTTCATTTCATACTCGACATCCGTACCTATCATCAGATCCTCCGACTTGTCATAAACCTTCAATGTAGCCCCGCACGTTTTCTTGATTCTGGCCATCGGGTCACGTCCCATGGCAAGTCTCCCGGTTTTGGTCTGCCAGATGACATGCCCTCTGGCTTGCTGACGTCGACGATCCTTCTGTCGAGCTTTCTAGAATACCCAGCTTGGCTGTGTCATGCTACCGCAGCAAAACCTTCGATTGCACGAGACATTTTTGCGTATTCAGTGTCCTAGGAAGGGTAAGTTTCACATTGGTAACTGACATAGTCGCAGTCCTGTAATGCCCCGGTTCAAAGATCACACTTTGAATCCCGAAAAGAGAAGTCTCTTCTGAAGACAACTATCATACTCCGCGGCGCAAACATCACTTGTTACAAGCTTGCTGTACGGGAACTAGTTAGGGTTGAAAGGAGAAAGGGGTGGGGGAGGCGAAAGTGGGTGGGGATAATCGCTGTTTGAATATGTATTTATGGTCACTAGCTGCATAATACGAGTAGCTTTGTAAAGCAATATGGCAAGTAACACAAGTGTCGGCCTCAGGAAGAGAGAAAAATGGAAATCAAGGGGAGAAAAAAAGATGATGTAGCAGGGGCTGGGAAAGAACGAAAGCGGCGAGGGGGGAAGAAGAGGTTTTGCTGACTTGTTTTTCTCTGCAATAACAAAGCGTATGTTTTCATAACCTGACGCGTGCCTGAAAAGCTGCCCGACGATGTCGACGCCGAATTCATCTTTGGCAGTGACATCAAGGACAACGGAGGCAGCAACGTCATTTTCGTGGCCTTCCTGCCAAAGGCTCTCGAAAAAGGCAAATTCATCACGGCTTCGAATTCGCAAGTCGTCGAAAAGAGTCTCGACTGCATTCAAGCCGGTCTTGACCATCAGAAGAAGAGCATGTCCGTGCTGAAAAGGTGGTTGACCCTCTGTGTGATGCCGAGGTGTACGACAGCGTACTGGTAGATGGTGTGGAGGAACGCTAAAAAACTTCGTGTAATAGAGTTAGTGAAAAGAATGAGCTTGGGCGATCTAATGTCTGCAATATGGCTCTCTTGCCTAGGTAGCGCAGACATGCTGCTGAGATCGAGCCTAGTCCTGCATGAATGGTAGTACGTCTAGGAAGGAAAACTCGGCAAGAATACTCCCCCGAGTTGTGCTGTCACCACTTCACCCTCATCTTTGAACTCTCCATTAAACTAACTGTGGCCTGTTAATGTGAAGTAGTAGAAATTGTTTATCTGAGTACAAGTCCTTACGGCAGAGAGAATTAGAATGAGGGCTGAAAATTTTGAGATTGTGTGCTTATAGTATACAATATGATTGCAGTTTGTGAGTAACGAAACTCTCTCATATGTCGAAGCCACGCTATAAACGACTTTCCCATCATGATCTTGTATTTCACTAGAGTTCATAGTATCATTATGTTCTTCAATACAACCATACTATTGATGAACCTCGACAGCTGTGATGATACGAGATATGCCATGTCTGAAATTCTGGTAAGGTGAGAAGTACTTCTACTACCACACGCATGGAAGTCGGCTGGTGATGTCAAGGCCTCCTTAATGACGGACAAGCTCTACAACGTCAACGCGGAAAATGAGGTTGAAAGGCGTGTTCCAATTGGCGTCTGGGTTGCAATGAGCTGAATTGCGATGAACTGAATAGCTTCTTTTCATCGAGCAAAGCCTGACTCTCGGCTTGGCTTTGAACTTCGTGAGTTTTGCGCATGGAACACATGCACAAGGCCTAACATTGATACGTAATAGAGGATACGTTGATTTCTGTCCCGTTTAAGATGACCCTGACCGTAAGAGTTATATTTTGCTCGGGCACCAGTCTTCTTTGTGCTTCGCAGCTGAAGCGATGTTAAGTCCTTGGTTGTTGAAGAGCCATGTGTGCATGCAGCTAAGGAGAGTGGATGAATACATATCCAGCGATTGAAGGATTCAGCTTGAATAAGAGACTGATGGCTATATTAACGAAAATTGCTGTCCATAGTACTTAATTTTACCGATCGAGCGCTCGCGTGTCCTTTCTTTCAAATTTGTAGAACAATGCCTTTGGATGCTTATATCTCCCCCCTGAAAACTTTGATCAATAGCCGTACGGACCTCCTCGTTGAATTCAATCTTCTTCTCGTATCTCAAGAGCAATTCTACCATCCGCTGCTGGTCATCATTTGGCAGATTACTTCTAGTGATGGCCGAGATTCTCAGTGATGTCTAGATTCGGATCATGTTCCAGCAGCGTAGTCATATACGAAACCGTAAGACCATATTTTCAATATAGGTTTGTCAAGCAGAGTCGGAGGAAACTTGACGGTCTTATCGTATTACAGTAGAAGTGCTACAAGCTCTTCCCCTTCGCTGTAATTGCTGCTTTCTTGAAGAACGTCCTGCGTCACCCTTATACCAGGCGCTAGTCTGAGTAGGACCCCCATGTTCAGGCAGATCTTTGCCGCCTTTAATATAGCCTCAGTAACCTGTAGCTCATCGTTGCGTTTGAAGAGAAGCTCAATAAGATTATCGCTTAAGCCGAACCTCGTTTCTGACTCCAGCAGGGTAATCATGATAGCTTCCGTGATAGGGACGTCTGGTTCGTGATCAAGTAGCAGCTGCATTAGTTTGTGCCCTTTGTAGCCTTTTTTGGGCAGCAGCGACAAGTATTTCTGGTGTAATCTGACAGATGGGTCGATGCTTTCGCAGAACTTCAATGATTTCTTAATGGGCTGCAGCCTTGAGCATGACTTTCGTCACACCAGGTTCTTCGTCACGTTGAGTAAGAGCTGTAAAGTCTTTCGATCCCGAGTAGAGTGATTCTTAACTTTAGCAATGATGACATGCTCAGTTGCTTGAACAATTTTATCGTACTCCAAGGAATTTTTGATATAGCTCTGCTGGGACGAATAACAGTGCTTTATCGCAGCGGCGAGCAGAGCGCACTCCCGGGTTTGAAGTCTGCGTCCATACTAGAACAGGAGTTCGATGATGGCATGGCTCTCTGCTTGAGACTTGAGACTTGATTGGCACATGATCTTCGAAGATAGCGATTGCGAGATGACTATCATTCTAACCGCCTTTTACATTCACATCTGCACCGTACTTCAAAAGTGTCCTTACTATAGCCTTGCTCTGTTTTAAGCGAGCGTACTGCAAGACAGTGCCGTTATCGAACAAAGAATGGTTGAAATTGATGCCTCTGCTTAGAAGAAGCTCAGCAATGGCTGGGTGGTTGCCTTCCAAGACTGCCAGGAGCGCAATCTCGAAGTAGCCGCCAGTAGCATTGACATTCGCACCCTTGTCCAGGAGCAGTCGTACAATGACCTCGCTACCCACGAACGATGCTAGGTGCAAAGCATTACCAAACTTCGTGGACTTGTGTTAATCTCCGCCCCGTGGTCCACCAGTATCCGAACAATCCGCTCACACTCAGCAAAGTCCTTGTAGCCAAGCCTTGAGCCGCTAGTCCTACAGAAGTGGGAGTAGAAGTCGAACAGTGGAGCTGGAAGGGGAATCGCTTTTGCAAGCGACTTAGCAGGCTCTACCCTTGCCCAGCTTCTAAACTTCTTCCGTATTTCGCGCTTTCCAAATGGACGTCGGCACCGTGATCTACAAGTAGCTGTACGACGTGTGATCGCTGATGACATGTTGCAGCGTATAGAGCATGGCCACCTTCGCCATCGTCGCTGTTAATGTCGACTCCATATCCAAGCAGCATGCAAACGCTGCCTAGCAAACCGGCTGCACAAGCTTGGGATAGTAGCGAGGGAGACACAGATACACGAGGCTCAAGTAGGAAAAGCAAAATCTCGTCGTCAGGCTGGAGAATGCGGCAGATAGAGCGTCACTACAGGTGGATTCTTCCTTGTCAGTACCAGACAGCTCTTCTAGTAGGAATTCGATAATCAAGTGACGGCGACCTTGGCATGCTACTGCCAACGCGTTTGCAACGCGTGGAGGGTCGGCTATTGAAGCACCAGCATTAATTGATTCTTGGACCACTTCAAGATGGCCATTATCTGAGGCAACCGAAAGCGCCGTGCCACGAGGATTATTTCGATCAACCGAAAGCGCCCGCTTTTATGAGTAACCTTACCAACGATACATGGCCTGCGTGTGCGGCAACCTGCAATGGATTTCTAGAGGTCTCGTCTTCCTTCTCTATCTCAGCGCCATGTTGCAGTAAGAGTCGGGCGACGCGTTGGTGGCCCTTTGCGGAAACCATGTGCAAAGCACTTGCTTTTTCATCTGGAACGTGACCCCACCGCTTTCCGTTCCCGTCTACAACGGCACCACTATCAAGCAACAGCTGGACCAGGGTAACATCTCCAGAGCCGCAGGCGATAATTAGGACGCTGGGATGGTTGGACGAATCCACGTTAACGTACCGTACTTGATCAGAATATTCACGACTTCTTCATGCATTCCTAGGACAGCGGCCCGCAGAGCAGTCCTGTGTTCACCTTGCAGAAGATTGATATTGGCACAAACGCCTAGCAGAACCTGTACGTGTTGGAAACGGGGTACGTATGCACATACATATGCACATCCGTATGGAGGATGCAGGTCGGCAGACCAACACTAACAGTTGGGGTACCAACGCTAACGTTTTGCGCTAGGCTTCCCGCCGCACCGCCGACCCATTTCAAAAATTCCATGGTCCGTTGAACTCTTTCCTCTTCAACCATCAATCACTAATACACAATCGATAGAATAACAATAATGTCATTCATAAAAGACTTCGAAGCGTACAAGACGTATCTGCTGTTCACAAGACGATCAGAATGACACTCTCAATGAAAAAGGAACGCAGTAAGTCAAGCTCATCAATTCTAGATTGATTTCGAATTGATAAGTCTGAAAATTTAATTTACAAAACAATTTCAAATGTCAAGTGTGATCAATCATTGATTGATCTAGTATTATTCATCGTTGCATTTTCTTCTCAAAAAAGTATTCAGCTTATTGATCGTTTATTGATAATTTATCGATCGACGATTAATCAGTCGTTCATCTCAGCGAGTTTTTCAGTTCTGAATGTTCATTCGCTGATCAATATTATATTGATCATTGATTGATAATGAATTGATAGTCTGATAGAATAACAAAATTGTGATCATGTCTGAAGAGAAATTTTGTCGATATGCGAATGATAAAAACAATATGTGCAAAGATACTGTAGATGCATGATTAATCACTTATCAATAATGAATTGATCGCTGATTAATTCACAGAAAGCGCATACTTCAATCAAAAACTTGAGAAAGCATGTTAATGAACATGAGAAAGAAGTTGTAACTCAAATGTCAATGAACGATTTGAAACAATCTGATTATGATGTTTATGTTCATGAGTAATACTTAATTGATATTTGATCAATTCAGAAAATTTCAAACTTCTGATTTATCAATTCATCTTCAACACTTCAAGAGAGAATGACTCTGTTGCAAATGATTCAACTGATTCTTCTGTACTTTTGAAAGAAATTAAATCAAAGAAGAAAGTCTTGCTCAAAATTTCACACAAGAAAGATGAATCAATAAATTATTAATCATTGATCAATAGATCATCAATAACTCATTGATTATAGATCAATAAAACTGCTGTGCATCTTATGTTGAAGATGAACAAGAGAGTCAAGTGCGTGAAATGCTTCAAGCAGAAAAAAAGTATGTTATTATTCTACTATTGATATTTGATTGATTGCTAATCAATTATAAAATGTCTCAATAAGAAGAATCTGAACGTCTGTTTATACTTGAAAAAATTTGATTGTACAGAAGATGCTGTTTTTGTTTCTGTCTTTTCTGCTCTCAAAGTCAAAGATAAAAATAAGAAGAAAAAAGCTTCAGAAGAAGTCAAATTCAACAAGTTTTTCTCATTAATGTTCAATTGATCATTGATTAATATTGAATTAATAAATCAAGATGAAAAGAATAAAAAGAATGTTAACAATGAATTCAATTCTGATGATGAAGTTGTTTCAAAAGCTGATTTGATGATGAATATTGATGAAGCAAATATAAATGTTAATGAAATGAAGAGCAGAGATTCAAATGCAGAATGATCAATAAACAATTATTCATATATTAATCATAGATTGATATATGAATGAAGACTTGCAAATAAACTGAGCGAGAGATTTAAGCAACAGTATTGCTCATAGATAGAATATATTCAGCTGAAAATTAAATAATACTGTATCAATTTAAGATTGATAAATTATCAATCTTGAAACACTTCAATTAATTTTAAAAAAAGAAAATATTTCTTATTATTAATAGTTGATTGATCAATTATCAATCAACTATTGATAATAATACTTGACATTTTAATTTTCAGAATTTTTCAAAATTTAAATTATTTTATATAATATTATTGCTTTAATTTGATTTGATTTGATTTAAATTCATACACTTTTGTGACATTAATTTAAATTCAACTCATGAGAAAAACTATGTTATGTGTATCAAATGAACAAAATTCTTTGAGAAAAAAAATCGCTCATTGACTACATGATGACTTCACATCATTGAAACAATAAGATTAATACTATATTATCAGTAATGAATTTATAGCTTCTATTCAGCGTGTGATGCTTGTGTAAATTCTTAATGAAAGTGTTTATGCTGTTTGATTATGATACATCATCTTTGCTCTGCTCTTCATTGATGATATTCTATACAAATGATGTTTTGATTCAATTCTTGATTTGAAAATGAAAGATGTTTTCTTTGCATTCATGATGTTCATGATTGTAATGTTGAAAACTGTGTTCTCTTGCTCAATGATTGTCATTCATTAAGCAGAGAAATATGTGATGAAAGAGAGATGTGCATGATGAGAAGATAAAGTATGATTGTATTAAATAACTTTATTCTGCTCTTGATTTAACTTATGTCATATAAACGTTGAATAGATTGTTAATATAAACGTGCAGTTACAATCATTTGATGCATGATTTTGATCAATAGTAGAGAATGCGTTTTGATTATTCTTATGAACTCTCAATTTTTCACGTAGATAGATGTATGATTTGATGTCAAGTAAAGAAGATGAACTCAAGCTTTTTCAGTATATCAGCGTGATTGATGAGTCACTACTTCTTCAAGCACTGTAATCATGATTCTCAGACTCATCATCTGAAATGACTATTTTATCTGATATTTTTTCATCAATTACTTGATGACATTGTTGATGTGATGAAGATGTTTCAATATCAATGCAGTTAATGAATTGCAAATTTTTTGATCACTTGTAATCATAATTTGCAGACTCTTCATCTGAATTATTTTTTTCACTAACAGTATCTTGTCATCTTTTACTGACATTGATATGTCATTAATCTTCTTCATAAATTGATTGTAACTGTTAGAAAAGAGTGTTGTTGCATGAGTGAAAACTTTGCATAATGACTTTTCTGATCACGTAACATTTTAACATCATTTGAACTGCATTAAATTGAAATCTCTTGATTCTTCTAACTTCTATTTGAACACAGAATAGAATTAAAAGATTCGTAGTTAACATTATGTATAAATGAATCTTGTTGTCAATCTATTATTGCTTTATTGACTTAATTTTATTATATGTATTTAAATATATTATATTTATATCATAATATAAATATAATGTTTATTATGTTGAAGTTTATATATAATAATAAGATTGACAATAAGATTCATCTGTACATGATGTTGACTATGAATCTTTTGATTTTATTCTATGTTTGAATAGAAGTCAGAAGAGTCAAAAGATCTCAATTCAACGCAGTTTGAATGATGTTAGAATGTTGCGTGATCAGAAAAGTCATTGTGCAGAGTTTTCACTCATGTGACAACATCTTCTTTAACAGTCACAATCAATCTATGAAGAAGATTAATGACATATTGATGTCAATAAAAGATGAAAAGATACTACTAGTGAAAAAAACAATTCAGATGAAGAGTTTGCAAATTGTGATTACAAGTGATTGAAGAATTTGCAATTCATTAACTGCATTGATATTGAAACATCTTCATCACATCAACAATGTCATCAAGTAATTGATGAAAAAATATCAGATAAAATAATCATCTTAAGTATTGAAAGTCATGATTACAGTGTTCAAAGAAGTAGTGACTCGTCAATCATGCTGATATATTGAGAAGATTTAAACTCATCTTCTTTACTTGACATCAAGTCATTCATCTGTCTATGTGAAAAATTGAGAGTTCAAAAGAATGATCAGAACACATTTTCTTTCATTGATTAAAATCAAACATTAAATGATTGCAATTGCATGTTTATACTAACAATTCATTCAACGTTTACATGACATAAGTCAAATTAAAAGAAGAAAAGAGTTACTTAATACAATCATACTTTATCTTCTCATCATGTGCATCTCTCTTTCATCACATATTTCTCTGCTCAATGAATGATAATCATTGAATAAAAAAACATAGTTCTACATATGTTACAATCATGAACATTATAAATGCAAAGAAAACATCTTTCATCTTTGAATCAAGAATTGAATCAAAACATCGTTGTATAAAATATCATTAATGAAGAGCAAAGCAAAGATGATATATCATAATCAAACAATACAGACACTTTCATTAAGAGTTTACTTAAGCATCACACGCTGAATAGAAGTTATAAATTCATTACTGATAATATAATGTTAATCTTATTGTTTCAATGACGTGAAGTCATCATGTAATCGATAAGCAATTTTCTTTCTCAGAAAGTTTTGTTCATTTGATATACATAGCATAGTTTTTTTCATGAGTTGAATTTAAATCAATGTCACAAGAATGTATGAATTACACATAGTATCTATCTTTTGATGTTCTGATGTTCAGATTTGATAGATGTTGAAGTTGCTTTATGCTGTTAGAACATCAAAAGTTGAGAAGACAGAGAGAATCAAGCAATCGCAGCGACGAAACAAGAATCTGAAAGTTCGAGATTCACTGTTCAGAATTGTGCTTCATCTCTGACTCAACTCATTCGAAGAATTTCAGTGTGAGCAGTCAACATAAATATCAACATGACACTCTTTGATAATGCTCTTCTTGCTCTTTATCTCGCTTCACTGATAAAGCAGAACTGTATTTTCGTTATATGTCTTGAGTACTGTCATCGTTTCTTACATCGTCAAGCTTTCACAGCTCAGAGTCTCTTTCATTCTCTACTCTCAATCGCAACGCTGTGCTCGCTCTTCATAACAGCAGCTGAGAATCAAGCTCGTTGACAACGCTACGCGCGCACGTCGAAACGCTGACAAGCAGTCGTCGAGTTACTATCAGAATCTTCGTCAAGAGCTGACAGCAAAAGATTGAACAGAATCGAAGCACGCTGATAATACAAAAAAGAGCAAGAAATCACTCTCAAAGAAATGGAATAGATCAGTTGTTTACTGTACTCTCGATCGAAGTAAAGTTCTGAATCTAAGTGATTTACGATCAGATTTTGTCAGAAGATTGAACAGAATTTCGAAAGCTTTTTCTTAAATGCACAAGTCAAGAATTTGAAGACATTCTTGCGATGAACGTTAGATTGCTACTCGAGAGTGAGAGTCAGCGAGAGTCTCAATAACTATTGACAAGTGTTGAACATGCACATTTTTTATCAAATCAATCGTTCGCTGAATGACAGCATCAGAAGAGACGTGATCAACGTAAGTGATAACATTTCAGCTCGAGATGTAAAGCAGATCTAAGCTGATCTTGAGTCGTTAACAGTACAAGAAAACGCTCGTGAATGAATACAAGCTTCGCAGACTCTCGAAGAGAAAGACGATCATGAGCGTTGATGACTTATATTATGTACTCTTTTATCATTGAGTTTATGACGATTCGATTTTTTCAGACGAGCAGCAACGAAATCAAGTTCTCACGAGTCTGCTCATGACTGCGTACTTTGACTGCAGATCGATCTCAATGTTTGACACAAGACTAAAACTTGAAGATGATGAGAACGTGATCAAGCTCAATGAACGCATCAAGATTCATAACGATCTCAGTGCTAGCAACGATAAACAAGAAACTAGCGATTCAAACGAAGATGTTGCGATGAACAGTGATTGAAACAAAGAGCAAGCAACTCTCGTCAATTTGAATTCGAACGCTGATAGTGATGATGATGATGATGACAGCACAGACTATGATAGCAAAAGCGATGATGATATTGACGATGATTTCGATGCAAGTCTTAAGAAAACTAGATCTTTGCTTTGAAGACATATCACTTTTATTATTGTTCTCAACTCAATCTCAGAAAAGCTCAACATTCTTTTCGTCAAGATCACGCTCATTCATATCAAGAAAGAAAACAATCGCTCTCGAGAGTAAGCAGTGCAGCTATCTACGTTCAATATATTATAATAATCTCTTATCTACTAGAAAAACATTTGTCGTTGAAAGAGAGAAAAATTCGCTTCTCTGTCTCGTCGATCATTTACTTTTCATGACACTTCATGATGACGTCTTTGTGATCGAGTCGACGAGAGATGTCAGCTACATATTTCGAGTCAAGTCATCAGCTGTCAAGAAGTCTTTCACGCTGAAAATTAAAGTCAATGCTCTGAATCAATCAGTCTTTCGTGAGTCTGAGCATGTCGCGAATGAGTATTGCACATCGAAGACGAAATCTTTGCGTTCTAGTGGATGACTTTGTTACTTAAAACGACTTGACTTAAAATCGAGTCTGAAGCATTTCTTTACTCAGTATGTTGCTCGACATGACTTAGTCAATGTTGTCAATAGTAAGTCATCTTCTTCTCATCTGTTTCTCTCTTTTATTCTCATATGCAGACGTCAATACTGATGTCAAATGATTGACACAGATAAGACGTCTTCTTTTGTAAGAGATCAGATCTTCGATCATCAATTGAATGTCGTTCGTTACTATCTCGATTGAAAGATTTGATTCAACACGCAGATTGTCTTCTTAGATTGCTCTTTCGACGAGATTGTACAAAAGCTAGTCAGATTGATGACATTAACTGTTGATTCTAGTGTCTCGATCGAATTGTTTGATGAGCTTTTGAAGAAGCTTGCTAATAGCAAGTGAGTGATTCGTCTTAGCAGCAAGAGCAAGAGACTCATCGTCAAAATCAGAGTCAAGTATAAGCTCATGAAACATGCTTCACGAGAGAATTCATGAGTAAAGAAGAAGAAAGATGTCAATGCTGTCTTGCATCGTGAAAAAACAAATCGTCGAAGTAGAATGATCGACAAAGCTCGAAAGCAACATTTTAGAAATGTCAATACAGATACGCTTGAAGCTCAGTTTGCTGACATCGCTATCTCAGCGTCTGTCAAAGACGTCGAACTGATGAGATCTCTCAAATATAATATTTCGAAGTGAGATGTCGTGATTCAATTGATCTGCGAATCTGTGATCGATCTGACAGATCATGAGAAGCACGTTTAAAGCATCAAGATTATCAAAGTCAGAGCAGCATTGTGTCGTTGACAAGAAAGTCAGCGTCGAGATAAATCAAGATCTACTTTCAAATCAAAGAAACTGATGAATTCTTCAGAAGATCTTGCAGAGAATTCTGAAGAGAACACGACAGATTACTTTCTCATGATCTGCAGATCAATTCAATGCTTGTTCTGTCTTGATCAGAAACGCAAATTCTATGAGAATCGAACATTCGAGTACTGCAGATCTAATAAGATGATGAAACATGTTCAGAAGACACATCTACGAAAGTATGCATTTAATGATGAGATCAATTGCGAACATTTGACGTGTAAGACAAACAGTTTAACTCTGTCAAGTGTGATGACTTTCAAGAGTCATATCGTCAAGATGCATCAGATTAATCTTCATGTCTAGTTTCTTGATGTATTTCTTTCACTACGAAATGTTATTGAGTCTTTCAGTCGAGAATCGTCTGAGTAAAATCTTCGCAGCGATCGTTCTGTCATCAAAAAGAAAAGAAAGAGACTTGATAGAAAATTACTTTTGTCTTCTAAAATTCTCTCTTTCTACACTCTACTTGTCGTTGATGTTGATTTTATGTCAAGTTAATTACTTTAGCTTTGCACGAAAGTTTTGCATCTAACGTCAAACAATAAAATTGCTTTTTATAAATAATCTGTTGTCTTATTTCATCTCTACTTTTTAGTATCTGTCTTCAATGCTCAAACATATTTCATTTGTATGTACACAATAGAATTTATTCTAAAGTCAAAGAACAATCTTATCACAATCTTCGTGATCGAAATATCAGAATGCATCAGTTGCAAAGTTATAAAGACTGCAGCTAATTCTAACGTCTGATCGTCGATTCACTGAATTGTGTCTTCAGATTCGTTGCTTGTGTAACTCTCTCAACAGTCTGATAATTGTGATCGTCGACAGAAGAATCACACTGCGAGCATTGATATGTCTGCATCGACATGTCGCAATCTTCAATCGTGAAAGAATGCTCGTTTGCGCAGTAATATCAATGTTCTGTATCACGAAAATCTTGCGACATCGCTGCGTACATGACTGTCTTTTCTTCGTTACTCATCGATGCGTAGAAGGTCGAATCACGCAGCATCTTCTTCACATTCTCAATTTCAATCAACATGTCAGCGATTTGATCTGAATAAGCTGCGCATACACTTTTGACTCTCTGAAGATGTGCTCTCGCCTGAATGAGAAGTTCAAAAATGACTGATTTCGCTTTCGAGCGATCACGTTCAAGAGCAACGAAACGAGCTCAATACAGTAGTTCTTCAATCGCGTTCGCTGATTGCTGTCTTACCTGAGATTCTTCGACTAGAGTCTTGCAATCTTTTCTGTTATTGATTAAGTTGACGTGAAGATTTTCTCGACTTGAGATCAGAAATTCGACGAGAATGACGTAGTTGCATCAAAGTAACAGAACTGTTGTCAAGAGATGATTTTGTACTTGAAGAACATTTGATTCGCAGAAAATCTCAGTATTCACTTCGCGATGTCTGCGCGCATTCTGCACAAGATTGTGAATGCGACTGAGAGATTGTTTTGCTTCATCAACTTTTTTGAGATATTGCTTAATCTTTTTTCGAAGCTTCAAGATGCTCTTGAATCTTGCATCTGATCTAGCGAAACTGATGATATTCTTAATCTGCTGATCGCAAGATTCTTTCAGCTGAATAAACTTCAAAGAGAGAAGTTCTAATGTAAAAGATAATTGCTGCGTAAAGTCTTGATTCTTCGTCTCGTCTTCTCAAAGCTCTATCTCTTCTCGTTTCATTCTGACAATCAAAGAAACAAATTGCATGTTTGCTCATACAATAAACTTTTTTGTTGTTTTGTCAATTTACGCTCGTCAAACTATGTGATCATATCTATTGATATTTCGAAGAGAGCAGCAACACATTGAGCAGTTCTTTAACTCAACGATAGAGAATGATTTCGAGCTAGACTTTAGTCTCACAATCGAGTCTGTGTCATCTGATTCGTCAGAGAAAGTGTAATAATCGGAGATACTCATGTGATCATTCATGCTTTTCAGAGTGAGAATGTGATCACATGATGATATAATGCAAGAACTTTCGTTGAGATCAATCTCAGCATAGCTGAATCTCATGATGTAATCAATCATCATCTTCTTGATCAATGTATCTGCGCACTTCTGACAGTGCTGAACATCTGAACAAATCTTCTCACAGACAAATGAACATCGATGATCACAGCTCAAAATCTTTGAGCAACGTTTCGAGCAAGACAGAAGATTGCAAGACATCGCGCATGACATCTGACATTTCTCACGATGTGAACAAGATCAAGAGCAGTCTTCAACACATGACATGCAAGACTCTTGACACTTTTTACTGCAGCGTGAGTGACTGCAGTGAATCTTACATGATTCATTGCAAAGCGAACATGAAATGTCGTCGTGACAGATACTCAAACATGCGTGACTACATATTATGTACGATCTACTGCATTGCGTCTTACAAATATCGTGAACTCTCTGAGAGATTTGATCATCAATCTTTGAATTGCAGTCTTTACAAGCGTGCTTGCAGTCATGTTCACAGACAAGAACGATCTCACATGTGACAGAACATGAGTAATTATTCTGAAGCGAAAGATCACAGCAATGAATCTTTACTCGATGCTTGCAATTTGACATGATCATTTCGACTTTGATTCAACATGATACAGTTTTCGAAGCTTGCGCTTTGTGACACTTCAATCATTTTCGTATGTGTTCACAAGACAAGATTATGTTTGAAATCTAAACTAAACATTTCGTCTCGCATGAATCTTCGCACAGTCTGAGACACGAATGCTCACAGTCTCTCTTGATTCTCTGACAGCGCTCAAGACATCGAACAACGTTGTGTAGTGAATTGACATGACACTTATTGATGCAAGCGTGTTCACAACGTAGTCTCGAAGTACACTTCTTGTCGCAGTCATTCTTCAACGAGAGAAGAGAGAAATCATCAACTTTTGATATCTCGATTGAGATCTTCTTGTGTCAAGAACAGCAGAGCGCTAGAGTTTGATTTATGTTTTTGTCTCTTTCTAGAATGAAGATGACGTTGATTCACATGAAAACAGAACTCGTGATCTGAGCATTGTCAATGATATACATATCGTGACGAGCGCGACTCAACAAGACGTTGATGCGATTCAAAGTTTTCAAAAATTCACATTTTCTCTTCTTGTGGCTTCGTATCAGTGAGATGACAATCACTTTCGCTTCTTCTCTCTGAAAATTATCAACAGTCGCGACTTTTAATGCATTGAGTAAGATTGTCTTCTGCATATTAATTTCGCTCTCTGTTGTAATCTTTGAACTGCCATCTTTTAGACTCAAGATCTTTAAATTCTGAAGATCTCGATCGTCGATCACAATCTCAAAAGAAGATCTTAGTCGCTGCTTGATTTTCTGCAACTGTCTCAAATATGAAGTCAAAACTGCAATATTATTTTTTTCATAAGTTTCTTGATGTACAAGATGAGAAATCAAAGCGACGATCATCTCTACTTCAAAAGAGTTAGTCTTCGAGAATGAGATCATTTGAGCTGATGACGATGAGTCTTTCTTCTCTTGATGATTGAGTCAGAAGAGACGCTTTTGCAATTCATCAATCTTGAAATAATTTAACATCGAAGCGTAATCTTGTAGCTTGAGATACAGCGTGATTCTAACAAGCTCTGCAATTGATGAATGCATTTGACGCTGCATTTTCAGTGAACTGAATGAGATCTTCGAGTAGTCGAGCTGAGATTTAACGAGTCGCTCAAAAAGCGAGATGTTCAAAGAGAATTTTTCGTCTCTGAGATGATCATGTTGAAGCTTGTAGTTGTTGATCTGAGATCGAAGCTGCTCGTGATTCTCAATAAGAATAGCATGTTCAACTGAAGACAAAAGCGCGATGAGCGTGTGTATCTCTAAGATCTCATCTGTCTCTTCACACATCATGACTTTTGCTCGCACACGTCTAAGAATCTTTAGATTTCTTGTCAAGTCTGTGATTGTGACGTTGATGACGTGCGCTCGTAAAAGACATCGAAGATTCAATTTCTGATAGCACTTCTCGAGTTCATCTTTGATATCGCGATAGAATTCAAGAACATGAAGTAGAAGATCATTCAGCTGAGCTGCGCATTGCTGAACTCAATACTTATGAATTGATTTTCGCTCAGAGACAGACATCTTCAGAAGAGAGACGTTTAAAAGCTTCGTAACAAGACAATTCGAGCAAAGACGTTGAACTGCTTCTCTAAGTCAGCTTTTAACAACACTGTACTTTTTATCATGCATTGTCTGAAATTCATCTTCGTCAAATCTCATTTCAAACAGTTGTTCAAAGTGTCTGAATGAGTCTTGTCTTTTCAGATAAGCTTTGATGTTTCTTCACAAGATCGAATTCTTCAGTTCTTGTAAAATTTTCTCAATATGTGCTAGCTCGCTGTTCAATTTCATATGAAGTTGTCACTTCTTGTAATTTTCGATTTTCGTTTGCTCGACTTGCTGAAAAACATGACGAAGATTCAAGTCTTGAAGAAGTTCGAATTTAGACTGCGAATCTAAACGAATCAGCTGCTCAACTTCATTCTTTACTAGATGCTTGAGAAGTTGATCGAGTGCGTGATTCATATAGCATATGCAAACAATAGAATTAAGATTAGCTGTCTTATGATTTTTCAATAAAGTTTTGATGATTGCTACGTTTGTATAGCTTTTCTCGATATCTGATGATTCTTGAATGAGCGCAAGACAGCGACTCAGAGCATTAACAATGAAGATCTGCTGCGCATCATCAAGTGTGAATTTGCTACGTAGCATTTGATAGTCGAACTGCTTTTCAGACTTAAGTTTCAGAGATTCTTCTTCAGTCAAAGAGTTCAGATTAAAGGCGAAGTCGCGTCTTCGTGAGTAAGTGAGAGATGAAATATTCGCAACTCTCGAATCTTGCGTCACTGAAGCAATGAATTCGAAAAAAGAAAGATCGAGAGTGCAACTCATCTGCTGAAGCGTCTGCAGTGTTGATCGAAAAGAAGACAACAGAATTTCGAAAAACTCAATAAGAGATTGTCTTAGATTGTCAGTCTTTTCAAGATGATTGTTGATTTAGATGACGTCTTTCATATTGTCTTTCAGCATGCTAAACATCACAGTTGCTTGATCTGCGTGCTTAAAAAGACTTGAATGTTCAATCGTTCTTTCAGAATCTGTATTGAGATTGATCGAAGAAGTTGCAAGTTCTTCTTCTGTATTATTTTGCTTCTTGAGCGAAGACGTTGAAACTGAGTTGCATACAGAGAAGAAGATGATGTTATCTGTAGAAGAGACAAGACAAAGCAACGCATCAATTTGTAGCTGTTTGCTGCTTTTTCATCATTTCTCTCGCTGTGCAGCACTCTTTTTACGAAGTGCAGAAGACTGTTCGAACTTTGTTACAATCTGAAGATCTTTTCTTCTGTCAAATGTCAATCGAAGCAGATGAACTTTATGATAAGTGATGTTTTGAACGTCATTGTTTGATTTTGACTAAACAGTTGAGAAATGATTGAGTCTTTCAAGTTCTAAATGAATCGCATCTCTGAGTTGATCAATTGTATCTTCTCGAAGAAGTCAAAATTGTCTGTCGAGTAAATCTTTCAGATCGAGAATATGATTTCTGATGAGATCATTTGAAGATAGATACTCTAGTCGATGAGACTGACTCTTCTCAGCGATTGACAGAATCTTAATGTCGCGAATGTTCTCATAATCGTTATCATGTCGTGAGCTCTGTTCAGATAACATGTCGAGCAGATTCTGACTCAACTCGAAGACAGCTCGATAATTCTGTAGCTTGTTTGATCGATTTTCGAACAATGTCATTGAAGTATCAAGATCAAAACAATGTCGAATTCTGACAAAACTTCGTCGCACGACATACAGAGACAATTGTTTTGAAATACAGATCAAGATAATGTTCGCAATCAACGTGAAATTCACGATGATTTGAGCGCTTTGATTCAAGTTCACGATTCGCTGCAGCATGATCAAACTTGTTGTCAACGCAATTGAAGACAACTCATCATCTTTGAGAAATTCTACTAAAGCAAAAGCAGTGAGAGCAACTGCTGTGACTTTGAAAAGATTGATTGCACGACGATCATTCGAGTCAAAGAGAAATGTGCAGATGATGTCGAGTGAAGTTTTCAAAATCAGAGATGACAGAACATTTGAATGAAAAATGATTTGAAAGAACGAAAAAGTTCTCTCTTTGAAAATACGAATCGTCATCTCTTCTATTGAGCAATCAATCGTCAGATCTATCAGAGTCTTGATCATTGCAATTCTCTCTTTCGTTGTCAGCTTTGTGATGATTTGCTGACGCGTTTCAATATTTTCTTGATTCATGAAATTTCATCTCATTTTGAAGAATCTCTCAGTATCTACGACTAGAAATCGCGAATAGATATTGCATTTTGATATGAGATAAGTTTATTCGCGAAAGCTAGACTCGATTTCGAATCGTTCTCGAGATCTAGAAATAATCTGTGATAGTGCATTGATATCATTTTTTCTCATGCTCAGTTCATGCAAGAATTTACATTGCTTCTCTCTATAGCACTCATTAAATGTCAGGTAGAATGAGCAGAGTCTCGACGATGCTCTGAAGATCGATTCATGACTGTATTTGCATCTATTGTCGTGTGTACATTCGTCGTATGCAAAATCGAAACAAAACTTCTTGCTAGATATGTCTGATTACTCAAATTGTATTCGTCTGAAGATCTAATCAAGAAACTCTGCACTTACGCATTATGATCAGGCATATCATGAAGATGCTAATAACATCTGAAGAAAGAAATAGCTGCAAGTCTTATGATGAAGCGAACGAGAGACAGTGATCGAAAATAGTATCGTAGTTGACAGTGTTTTGTTAGCGAAATAAACTCTTTTAAGATCAGTGTTTTGCTAACGTTGAAAGAGAATAATGAGAGAAGTGATCGATCAGCCTTGTTAATCGTGATTCTGTTGCATAAACTACAAGTTGTATAACATTTGCATAATTAGTACATGTGTTTTGTGCAGAAATCATTCGTACAAGACGAAGTAAATATAAATCTGTCTCTCGATGTTGATGCTGTTTCTCTCGTTGATCTTCAATCTAGTATATCTTAAAGACTGACTAGATTTTTGAACATGTCTCATTATTGCGCTGCTTGTGACAGATGTTTCAACACATCAATATCTCTGCTGCAGCATCTCAACTTTTCTGCTCACGCTGCTTCTTATGAATGCGATAGCTGCGATCACAAGTTCGATAGTCAACTGATCTTGAATCAACATCTCAGTTCTCTCGTTCACGCTTTATTGTACAACTGCGATGATTGTGATCATTCTTTCGATAGTCAAGAGATTCTTGAACAACATTTCAACTCTTCTCTTCACATTTCAGTGTTTGAGTGTCACGACTGCGATCGCGAGTTTGAAAGTCAACAGACTCTGAATCAGCATCTCAACTCTTTCGCTCACTCTTCATCGTATGAGTGCGACGATTGCGATCGCGAGTTTGAAAGTCAACAGACTCTGAATCAGCATCTCAACTCTTTCGCTCACTCTTCATCATACGAGTGCAATAACTGTGATCGCAAGTTTGAAAATCAGCAAACATTGTGACAGCATCGCGTCTCATCTGTTCACAATAGACGATATGTTTCAAGCATGCTGTGAGAGAAATAACGTTACATTGCAATGAAAATCAAGTGCTAGATAGACGAACATTATAATTGAGAGCGAAAAGTTGTAGAATACAGCTCATGACTCGTTGCTATTTGTCTCACTTTCTAATTAATTTAAAATTACAGACAAGTTGATGAGATTCATCAAGTATATGAATGATGTGTTATGTTCTAAATTTAATATCACTTCGTATTCAATTTTGAACTGAATTTACAAGATATATTACATAATCTTTGACAGCAAAGAAACTATTCACTTTCAGATCTATCTTCGCTTGTTGAAGAGAAAGTCTGCGTTATCGACTGTAGTTTCAGAAGATTTTCTTTCAAAAAGTTCATGACTCGCTTAAGATAATGCAGATCGATTGCTCTGACACGATTGCGAGCGTGAGAGATGAAGATGTCGATGTCGACTTCATGCTGAGCAATGAAGAATTGTATATAGAATTAATAGAGAAGGCGAGCGTCTTGAGCTTAAGACAAGACGAGATAGAAGAGCAGAAAGAGACGAAGATAGAGGTAGAAGAAAAATCTGAGTAGTGATGCAAGATTAGAGAGAATTTTGGTAAAGTTTGAGCTTGAACTTGAGAAAGAAGATGAGCGAAGAGTGATTATCAGAAGAAAATGAATCATGTTCAGAATTCAATGAGATTGAAGCAGAAGATGATGATTTAGTACATGAATCATGATGTTAACTGAGTTGAGTTGAAAGTACGAAGCACTTTGTAGAAGATGAAGATTAAAAGAAGAATGATGATGAATAAGCTGAGAATTTGTCAGTGAGATTCTACGTGTTCATGTAGATAACATGTGACTATGATGAAGATATCGCTAGAGTTTTGACTTACGAAAGTAGGTTCGAAAGAATGTTGAACATCATCAATCGCATCAAGTTCAATAAGAATGATTAATTCGCTTCTTCTTCTTCTTCTCGCTGACAAACGTCGACAGAGCACAAATGTTACAAAACAACTCTTTAAATGCTGATAGATTTACAAAGTTTTGACTTTGATGAGTGATAAGCTTTGTTACTGCGAATACTATGAAATAGCTGAAAGTATCTACTGAAACACATTAAGTCACGAAGTCGACGACTTTAAAGTCAGCGCAAGAAGTCATATCTGAAGAGATGTGTCATGATTTAAGAGATTGAAAGAAAGCATGTTTGAGAGAAAGAGTCGTCATATCTAGAGTGAGATGCCTCATTTTGAAAAGGGAAAAGTCGTCATATTTGAAGAAGATAAAGTATCATAAAGATACAGCAAAATCATTCAATCTCTTTCTCGTTAACTTTGTATTGCAGAAAATTGACTTACAGCATCAATGAATCAGCTAAACATCGATCGCGCGAATGCTATGTTATATGAATTCTTTTATACTTCACCTTTTTCCCTTCAACAAAATCTCAATGATAACGATCGATTCATGAAAGCTTATTCGCTCACTTCTTATTCTACGCTTTACAACACAAACAAACGATCATTTTTCGCGTTTGAAACAGATGACAACATAATACTCACGACGAAATATGAAATCAAGCGAAGAGAAAGAAACTTTGACTCATGTCATCACTTCTTCAACATTTCTTCATCTACTAGTCTATGCAATTCTTCGTTGACTTCATTTTTGAATGTTTTATCAATGAAACTTAAAAGAGTGTTAGAGTCAATATTTAATCAAGTTGATTGATTAGAGATGACATTAGCGATAGTCAAGAATCGAGCGTCGTCAATTTATTGCAAAGTCATCAAGAAAATATTGCAGACACAAATACATCAGCTTGTAAAGACAGAGATCAAGAATAAGTATGAAGAGAATGAGAATATAAATAAGCACGAGAATGAGAATGAGAATGAGAATGAGAAATATGTGTATGTGTACGAGAACGATAATGACAACAATGACGACGACGAGAATGAGAATAAAGATGAAGATGAAGATGAGAATGAAGATGAGAATGAGTATGAGAATGAAGACGAGAATGAGACTGATGACGACGATGAGTACAATCGAGTGTAAAGAGAAGTAAAATAGACAAAAAGAAACAAGAAAATTAAAGCGAAGATTGACAGTAAATGTGCAAGCTACTATGATCGTATCTGTTTTAGTCTTTGACGTTTGCTTTTGCAGAACTTGTAATCGATTTGCATAATCGAGACTTTCAATGTATCTATTGTTGAATATCACAAACGTAACATTGATACTGCAGAATTGATCTACTCATCTACTGCAATTCAGAGCTTAATGCTTAATAGAAGTTTAGTTCATTCTTTGAATCAAAGAGGCTTGAGAATCAGCACAAAGTGTGTAGAAACTTCTAGTGAGTAAGCAATTCTAGTAAGTAAGTAATAAAATTACGTATAGAGCTGCGTCATGATCTCAAAAAAGCGAGGCACTAGCATTCAGAAATTGCTCATAACTGCACTCGAAGAGTACTTTCTTGACGAGTACTTCTCTGATGAGTATTTCTCTTCATTTTTGAGCTCTATCTTTGAAGAGTACTTTCTTTGATAGTACTCTCTCGACGAGTACTCTCTTTAAATTCTGTGAAATTTCCCTCTGAAGAGTACTTTCTTTGATAGTACTTCTTCGACGAGTACTCTCTTCAAATTCTGTGAGATTTATCTCTGAAGAGTACTTTCTTTGATAGTACTCTTTTGACGAGTACTTTCTTCAAATTCTGTGAAATTTATCTCTGAAGAGTACTTTTTTTGATAGTACTTTCTCGACGAGTACTTTCTTTGATAGTACTTTCTCGACAAGTACTTTCTTTGATAGTACTTTCTTGACGAGTACTTTCTTTGATAGTACTTTCTTGACGAGTACTTTCTTCAAATTTTGTGAAATTTACCTCTGAAGTACTTTCTTTGATAGTACTTCTCTGACGAGTACTTTTCTCAATTTCTTGAGATTCTTCTTCAGAGAGTACTTTCTTGCATAATATTATTTTCTTGATAAGTACTTTTCTCAATGCGTTCATTCAAGAGTAAGTTTTTAAACTGTACTTCTTTCACGTCTCTCTTCAAAGCTTACTCTGTCATTACAGCTCAGTTTACATCATTTCAGATAGCATCAGCGTCGAAGAACATTTATTTCAAAACACGAAGATTTGAAAGATTGAAAAGTATGTCAATGACTTGATTTTGTCTTTAAATTCTCTTTTCACTTAATGATTAAAGCGAGAATCGATCTTCAATCTATTTTCTCGTCACAGAACTGAACTCTGTTTCAGCAATCTATGAAAGAGATAAAAGATCTCAGTCAATCTTGACTGCTATTATTGCACATAAGACGTGAGATCGAAGACATTTCGAAATAAACTTCTTGAGAAGAAAATCGTTCTTTGTCTTGTCAATCAGATATACTGATTTAGTTAAACTAGAACGAAAATCTGCATTTTTCAATTTCTTCAAAGAGCTGTTCTGTGTAGCGATCAGAAAATCTTTGATATTGAAGTTATTCTTTCACTTATTCGCGTTCTTTAGCGCGATAGAATGAGAATTCAGAATGAATGTTTCAGACTTCATTAACTTCATCATGATGAATTCAAGACTACAGACCTCATTGTGTTCGCTTTTCGAGATGAGTCTTCTGTCATTGATAAAAGACTCGTCGATGTTGACTGAAGAATATTAGCAACGATCGAGTCAGTTTCAACAAACTTATCAATCTTCACTCTTTCTTCGAGATTGAGAAGTATCATATCGCAGCTGAGAGCATCATGATAATGAGAAAGCTTCTTGTGTAGATAAGAGAGATTGTTCAGCATCTTTTTCTTGACAGTGAGCAAATTTGAAGTGAAGCAATCAAAGCTAACTTTTATCTTCTTGCAAATTGCTGCTATCTGAAAGACTTTCAACGAGTCTTGCAGTAAATCGATGATGTGTCGTAGAGAAACGTTCATTTGTTCATAGATGATTACAACATCATCATTGTCTTGATACATGTCTCTGATTTCAACAAGCTGATCACTGTTGAAACTTGATATTCGATGTACGAGACTGTTATCAACTTTCTTGACTCGTTTGATTGCGACGAAATTACATTTCTCGCTGTTGTCTGAATCAATAATGATCGATCTCGCTTGATCACGAGTCATAAGTTCGTTGTATGATACTTGCGAAAAAGTCTCAATAGATCATTCGATTTTCTCTTTTTCAAGTTTTGCAATTTTATTCTCATCTTTACTTGAGAAGACTGAGTCTAATGAAAAGAAGCTGAACGAATCTTCTAGAGCGCGCTTTCTTGAAGTCTGAATGTCAGACGAGATACTCAAGCTGTATTGCACAGAATTCTCAGCAACAGTCAGCAAGAAGTTGTTGATCTGAGTTAAAGATTTGTGTTCTTCAGACATGATTTGAAGATTCGAGATCGAGATCAGAAGAGATCATATAGTGCTGAGAATTTTCTTGACTTTATTTTTGAAGTCACTCTGAGTCAAAGCTGAATCAACGTGCAGTCAAAAGTGAATCAAAAAGCAGTCAAAAGCAGATGTCAGTTGTCTCTGAGATTGACTGACTTATGTTATCAGACACTGCTCATTTATGCGTCAGATCGTCTGAAATAGAACATATCGTTCAGTCAGAAACGTTTAGTTGCGTGTTTCGCTGATGATTTGTAAGACGACAAAATCAAGCATCAATAAATGCATCTTCAGTATAATTTTAACGCAACATCATCGATTTAATCAAATGTTCTTCAATTAGTTTAAATGACTCACTATATAATGCTATCGAGAGCTACGATTTTCTTCTACATGTTCATGTGAACGATTAGAGACGTCTTTTTCATTCAGCTGATTGATAGTCAAGTTTCAACAATCTTACTCTCTGATTCAAGCGCGATCGAATGAGATCTTGTAATTCATCTCAAACTTGTTCATTTGCAAAAACTAGAATGATCATCAGCTCAAGACGTTTTTCAAAAGCTTCATAATCTTGTCTGTAACTAAAATCTTCTCTCTGTTCTTTTCTGATCTCGATCTCACTTGATCTTGCAATAAAATCTGAAGATCTATTACATCGTTGTGATAAGCGACGCGTCGATGCTCTTCAACGTACTGAGAGCTGAAAGCAAGTTGTTCGTTCTTAAAAAATAGCAATACGTGAAGCATCTGACATCACTAGTTTAGTCAATCTCTTACAAGACACTTTTCATAAGCATTTGACTTACATAATCATGATTCAAGATATTCTCTCTCAGAGTTCTGTTAAGCAGCTCATTCATTGATTTCTCATCGTCTATCAATGTCAAACACTTTCAGCAATCAAGAAGTCTGAGATGCTCATCTAGATTCTGTAGTTGTCACATCATATAAATGTTGCATGTGCGAATCTCTGAAAGATTGAATTCTTGTATCAGTTCTTTGAGAAAAGACAACTGTGTCGCGATCTCAAATTCGATGATCATCATCAAGACTTTTTCGTAGTTCTCAATAGACACATTCGAGTCGTGTGACTCACTGAAGAAAGCTATGCGAAGATCAGAAGACTTCGAAATAATTCGAAAATTCTCGACATCATCAAAATAACTCTGATCGATTTCATCTGCTGCGTCTATTCGCAATTCATTTATCTCTTTCACTTCTCTTAAAGATACATTTTTCTCTTGATGTTCATTGACGCGATTGAAGAGCTTTCGCGTGAAGTCATCTCTCAATTTTATCAAGAAATCTAGACTAGAATTTTTGCTTTCGCTTCAGAAGACAATGATGAAAGAATGACTCTGCAAGAACGATCATAGACTGACGAATGAAATTCAAACATTAACGTATTGTTCGATCTTGACTTTTCACGATCGAGAGATAAAGATTGTCATTCTCACGACGTTGTTTTGTCTTGCAATCAAAGCTCGAGAGCAGTCACGATGAAGAGCGACGTTTCTATATAGAAGAATCAAGCACTGCATCACAAACGTGATCAGAAAAATGCAATCGAAAACGAGTAGATATAGATCTGAGAGTTTCATGCTTGACGAAAGATGTCTTCAAAGAGCGTAAGCTGCAACAAAAGTCAATGTCTGATGACAGCGAAGAAAAAGTTCATAGAAAACTCGATGAAACAAGTGCGAGAATAGAAGAAGTAACGAGATCATGAATATGATTGTCTGTATTAGAGATTAGCAGAATATAAATTTCTGAGAAGCACAATGATCAACTATCAGTTCAAACAATGACTTGAAATCACTTCTGCTAAGACTTGACTTATCAGTCGTGTGAATGATGACGTGAAGCAGATCAAGAAGAACGAACATGATTTCTGTTGATGCATGAAAAAGACAATACAAAGACAGCGAAACATCGAGCAAGTCGCAAATAAAGCTCAAGTGAAATTCAAAATACATCGACATCATGTTAATTAACGATAAATTTCTCGCGCGAGTAGTCGCTTCACTCGCAGTAGATATCTTGAAGCAAGTACAAAAGACGTTGTCTTCAAGATAAATCAGTTGAAAGATCATCTGAGCACGAGTTCAAGATCTCAAAAGACGATGTCGTCGTAGAAGCAGAGAATATACAAGATGCTTTCGCAGCAGTGTGTCGCAGAGTTTAATGAATCAACTCAGATGAATTAGAGAGTGAATGATAAATAAAAGAATAATGCAGTCGCTCGCGACAATAGCATAGAACTGCGTCACGTTCATCTTCTTTCAAATAGATTAAAGATGTCAACGAAATGCTATAAAACGTAGTGACTTAAATCATCTTGTTGTAAAAGCATCTACTCTGAAAGAAAGAAAACAGAATGTGAACATTTCTCGACAGCATCGAGAGTTGTTATATTCTTGTTTCTTAAAGAGAATCATTAAACATGACAGAGAAGTCCTTTTTGACTTCATCGAGCTCTCGATACAAAATCAAGAATAAACATGATTATCACTAGTAGAATTTGAGAACAATTTTAAGAGAGAAAGTGAAAAAGAGTGAGAGAAACAGCGATATAAAGAAAGAGCAGACTGAAAGCATAGATCTGAAACACAAGCATAAAAGAAGAGTGAGAAGAGTACAAGAGAGTATCGCGACTGATCTTTCATGCATTCAATACTTGATGTCTTCGTGTTCAATGTTGATCTGCTTTACATATAAGAATCTCTGACAGAAAGAAGTCATGAAGAATATTTTCACGTCACGATGAAAAGTCTATCAATTAAAGACTTGCAGATATTTCGAGAGAAAAGCAGAATGTTCTGCGAATCGTTTCAAATATCACTTGACAAGCTTCAAGCTGAGAAGCTTTTCAAGAACTTAAGACAGCGCAATGACAAAAATATTGCTAGATTGCTGAACAAGTTTAGTGTGAAAGATCAGCGTCTTGAATCAGAAAATCACATGCTCGCGCTAGTATCTCGATTCGCTCTGTCTCAATTCAGTCGCTCAAGTGACAACATTTTTGAAAAGTCACAATGATTTATTTTGAAGTCTACTCTACAAGTTTTATGCGAAGAACATTTTCTTAAAGCGATGTGCAAATTCTTTAAAGAAAGCAACAGATGATGAGTGACGAATCTATATTCTGAAGGTAGAAAAGTTCGCTTTTGACTTCGAGACGAGTTCATTGACAAATTCAGACATTAGCTTTCAGATGAAGAACGATCTACGAGAACAGAATCTCAACTTTTTGAAAATCTATGATGAAGACATTGTTCATCAAATTTGCATATTTACTTTGAGTGACGATGCAATGAGAAGACGAAAATGACTCGTCAAGTTTTCAGAAAGCAAGCAGAAGTGTCTTCTGCAATTTGAGACGTTGTCTGAGAAGTTTGTAAAAAGTCTGAATGCTCTAACTTCATTTGCAGAGCTATGATCAGTCGTACAGATAGACATCTTCTTTCGACTCTGTAATTTACACTGCTCTGAAGTTCGTGACTCTTTCTCAACAGTCTTTTCTTTTCTAAACAAATGATAAAGAAACTGACTCGCTGTCTGCGTTGAGTAAACAATGCTTGAACTCGAATTGTTGAAAACAAGAAAGATGATCAACTTCAACTTGATGCAAACACGATCGCTATACTACGAGATTGATGTCTCTTCAAATCGACGAAAGATCGCGCGTTCGTTCAAATGTGAATGCTTGTCGATGATATCTTTCTCGTCATCAAGATGAACGATCAACGATCAGCGATCTTCAATCTGACATGCTCGATAGAGTATGTCATTTCGTCAATTCATTTTGTTGTTGAGAATATGAAATATCTTGAGTCTGATGTCAGAATTTTGAAGAAGCTTCTATCAAACAAAAGCAAAGACTTGATATCACAATGATTTCGTGCTCGTCACAACGAACAAGCAAGCATAAAGATACAGATCAGTGAATTTGTCTTCAAGAATTGAATATTATCTTCTGATGACTCTTTCTGATCATCGTATCGACAGATCTGACTTGCTGCTCTTCGTCACTTTCTCGTGATGAATGATCAAGCACTTCGAAAAGACACTGCTCAACAGAGCAGTTCAGATTTCGAAATAAAGCAGCGATGATGACACGAGCTCTCTTCTCTCGCGTCAGAGAGCGAATATCGTGAGCTACGTCGAAAATACTCTGATCATAAAGCAGCGAATGTCAAGATGATTGAGAACTGCGTGTGTACTATTTTGTCTTCAAAGTATTATCAGATCGATTCGAATTGCATGCGTTGAATAGTACAGCTCAATTGTCAACTCATTGACGACGTTTCATACGTTGAAAGAATGAAAGTGACTTTGAAATTGACTTCAGATCACGATGACTGCAAATCAAATATTTTCGATCGATGCAATAGATCACGCGATCATTCTTTTCATTCAGATGAGAAAAGTCTCTTTCTGAATCACATTTATTCAATCTTTTATAACATTCTTCTCAAACGCTATCTGACATTCTTTGACATCAAACGAGACTTCTTTCACAGCTTTTTTGATTCAGAAGCAGATGATCTGAATCAGCGATCGCATCTTGAGAGATCTCAGATTGATATTATCAAGAATCAAAATGTGATGATGAGAGATCAAGATTAAGTCATCAAAGATCAAGATGAGATGATGAAAAATCAGAATTATGTCGTCAAGAATCAGAATGAAATGATAGAGAATCAAGATCAGATTATCAAGAATTAAAATAAAATGACAGAGAATTAAGATCACATCACAAAGAATGTGAAGATCAGCGTTGACACACTCATTCTCTATAACGCGAAAACGTCATTGACGAGTCAATCTTCGTCGACGTTAGAAGAAGTGTCAGACACAATGAAAGATAACGTCGATCAAGAGAAAGAAGATCAATCTTGATCTTCTATGAGAAAATTCGAGCAGCAGAATCAGAACGATGTTATCTCTTTTACGAAGATCTCGCGACTGCTCTTCAAAATTCGAATGAATAAAAAGAAGCATCTATTCACGATGCTTTCGCTCATGATCGACAATAGATTTCATAAGCGTCAAGTCAACTCACTCAACAAGCTCTCTATGATCACTGCTCTGAAGTTGTCTTCTGAGTCTCGATTCGTGACGCGAGATAATAACAAACGACTTAAGTTGACTGCTTCTACTAACATTCTTGAAGATGCTCGTTCAGAAAAACTTCAGATGATGCTCAAGATTCGACAGCTCAATGTTCAGAAGCTAATTCATCAATTCGAGAATTATGAAGAATTTGAGAAGAAATTATGAAGATCGAGAATTCGTAAACTCAAGCAAATCATCTTGCAGATCATCTGCACAGATCTGACTGAATGATAATCAAATGCATTTCGATTGCTTTTTACTTTTGTCATTGCTTGACTTGATAAACTGTAGCACTACAAACGTTCATCTTTTCTTGCAAATTTCAAGAACAAAAAGCAGTTCATCGTCAATATTGCAGCGTCTGTATTATCTCTGCTATCTTCTTCACTCGTTCATCAAAGTCTGTGATAGACAATTCGAGAATCACTGTCAGTTTCTTAAAGTGATTGACTTCAGCAGCAAGCTTTTTCATCAACATTTCTTGAATCTTCAGCATGCATTCTTTCATGTCGAGTGATTTTAAATAATTCGATTTCGAAGCAGATAATATCTTGAGTCGTTTTTGTCGCTTCGTCATATTTTGATGACGCTGCTCTTTCTCTTTTTGACTTTCTTCAGCTTGACTGCTCTGAAATTTTCTTAGAAAACGACGTTTATTTTCGTTTTCTGTCGTGAAATTATTTGATTCTTTACTTGCATTGAAACTAAATTTCATGAGCAAATGAGAAATTGAGCGCAATAGATGAGTATGCGATGACTTTGTGAAATCTGACATGCTGAAATTTTGAAATTAGATGATCAAGTTGCTATATACAGCTAGAACTTCGATAATAAAAATGAATGAAACGTAATTGTATTTGAAAGTATGAGTTGTGTTAAATAATTCATGTCTCGTGATTACTTCACGATCGATTTTATTCGTCTGTAACTTCAACATTCTTCAGCATTCACTTCTTGCTCTGACATTCACTTCTGATTTCTGTTACAATTTGCAATTCTTCTGTCGATTACGTTCTCTAGTCGTGCTTCACATTTATATCTGAAGCATCTTCTTTCAATTTGAAGCACTCATCTTTCATACGATTCTTGAACTCATGTTCTTTTTGTTTTCAAGATCTGACATTGCAATTGACATTTGTGCGTCAGAGATGCGCTTTCACTCTTCAAAAAAATAAGTCAGAACTACGAATTATTATTGAATTGTTACAAAGCATCTTTCTTCTTCAAATCTGATTCTCTTGTGCTTTAATTTTCGCTCTCTTCTATCTTGATCTTGACAAGATTCACTTACTTGCATTAAGATTTATATGATTAATTAAAAAGCAAGAATTATCAATCATCATAATATAACTGACATACAACAGAGCTAAATTTGAAATAACTAAACATTTCAAAATCTTGAGAATTCTCAACGTTCTCACGATTTCTGACAGTCAGAAATTGTTTTCTCTAGAGCATTCTGAAAGTGTGTTTCCGTCTATAATGCATGACGATTTACTTCACTACTATGTTCAGAAACATTCTTCAAAAGAATTTTCCTTCGACAATTATGAAGACACTTTCAAGTAATCACTATCGTTCTGCTGCTGAAAAGTCACTCGAGATCATTTTCACAGCAAACATCTTTGACTTTGATGTCACATTAAACAATTCACAAAATCAGAATGTCACATCAAGCAGTTCGCTCTCTGAGAAACAGCGTCAACGACAAGATACAAGTCACACTGAAACATCAAAGACTGCATCACGCAAATCTGCTTCAAATCATCATGCGATATTGCAGAATTCTGTATTAACGCAGCGACTATCATTGATACATTCAGCATTTCGTTCACGATCAATCTTCGACAGAGCGAATGATGTTATTGCTCTGAACGATTGAATTGCAAGAAACGATGAGACGACATTCACTTACGAGCAATTGTCTCACAGATTACGAATATCGAAGCAACATCAATCTACTACTTCAGTGAAACGCGTGATAGAGCTTACGCGAACAAATGACTATTTACTGCAAGAGTTGACTTACTATAAAGATACTCAAGCAACTGATATGAAGTTCTTCGAGAAAGTGATCAAGACTCATGCAGATTTGAAAGATGCATTGAAGAAAAGATCTCAGAGATGAGCAAACGCAGAATTCACTTTACTGAGTTACTGAAACATTGATTTTGATGATGAAAATGTGAAAGATACTGTTTTTTAATACATGCTTTCTGTTGTTTTGTAAGATAAACAGTTGAAGACTATGATAGTAATTCAACACGCAAAATCAACTCTCTCATTGCTGACATGATTTCTTCTTTACATCAGAAGTGATCTCTTTGATCTAATAAAAATGATAGTGTTCATGTATTCAATGCTTCTTTCTGACAAAGTAAAATGTCACTTTCTTGTGTGTCACTTCTTCTCTTCTGAATCTCGTTTCAGAATTGTAAGCAACACGAATCATAATCACTAAAATGTCATAAGTATCGTCAGCGACACATGATGTAACAGTGAGTAAATCTTATGATCATTCTTGCTAGAAACTATGTTGAAATCTCATCTACTGTGTACATCTTAAAGACATAGCATTCTAAATTGAATGACATAGTATTCATTCTCTTTCGCGATTCTTTGAAGCTAAGCTTACGAAAAGAATTGCGATCTGATTCTAATATTCAGAAATATTCAGAATAGAATGCAACATTCATATATTACTCTGAAGTATAGATTCTCGTCTTGAAGATATATATTTCAGATATGACTTCATAAAGAAACGATTATATCATTTTTCTCTGTTCTAATGACGAAAATTAGAACTGAGCGACATATTGTTCGAGAGAAAGCTCGAAAACGAACTCAAAGTCTCTTCAGAAAGGCAAATAAATTGACGCAGATTGCTGATGCAAACATCTACGTCGTCATAAATCGCAATGATAAATATCAAATCTACAAATCGACAGATCAGCTCGAGTGATCTTCATCAGAACAAGAAATGATAAGACTTCACGATGCAACGTTGTTTACAATGCTTGACAATCACAATAAAAGAAGCAATATTCTATCTCAAGACATAAAGATTCAGCGAACTTTGAGTCTGTAAAGCGCGAAGTCAAAAAGCAGAGAAAGAAGAAAGAAACTCAGTTTGAGAATCTGATCAGATCTGAGTTAGAAGATGACAGTCATTTCATTGACAATAAGCGACGCATTTTCTTTATTCTCAATTCTTCAATATTGCAGAGATCATCAATTGAAAAGTTCTCTTTTTCACGTCAATCTTTATCGTAGATTATGTATATCTCATTTATCTGAACTATTATAAAAATTTCAAATGCAGAGTTCTACTCTGAAATCAAAAAACATCACTGACGAGTCAATACTTGTACATTCTGACTTCTATCAATTTCAGACAACTTCTAAACTTGAAAAGTGTGTCTGATTGATCAAAGTCTTTTCTGACTCTCTTGCACTTTGTGTTGACACGTAGAAATATAATATATCGTCTGAGTCAGAGAATTCTCAAGAAGTCAATGTCAAAGACACTGCTTTCAAGAGAAGAAAGTCGAGATAGATAATCTTCGCACACATGTTTATAAAGTCTACGATGAGACGTTCTTTGAGCAGAGACATTGTTTTGCGAGATAAAATATTAGAATGAGTCACATGATTGCAAGATGATTATTGATGATCTGAGAATTCACACTCACATCTATTTCACAGAGAAAAGATGTTGTTTCACGCAGATTTTAGAGATCGTCTTTAAGCTCAGCTAGTGCAGTCTGATGTGACGTGCATTTCACATGTTCTAAAACATCATTGACTGACATACGTCTGAATCTTGAATAGCATTCTTTTATTTGTCTGTGTCTTATAACATTCTCTTTTCTTGACTCGCTGCTTTAGCTAGTAGAAATCTACTCGAAGAGAGTCTCAACCTCAAATCTCTGTCATTCAATGAACATTCATTTCAAGTGTAAAGAAATATGACATGCATCTGCGTCTCAGCTAGAATTTACACTTTCTTCTCATCAAAATTCTATTGTGTTTCAACTTTAATTGCGTTCTTCATATGATTAGATTATCTGCTCAGCTTCATCATTAGTGTGAGTGAAGCATTTTTTTTCATACTTGTTCAACTATCATAGACTTATCGCTACATTCAGACGATAACACTATTTAGTTTTTGTAAGCATCAAAAAGTTTCATCAAGATAGAGCGCAGCATAATACTATTTATGATTATCCATTACTCACAGACTTCTTTGCTTGCTATTCTCATTATCATTGCAGTGTCTTATCACTTGTAATCATACTTAAACTGCTTCTTTTACTTTATCAAGCTCTACATCATGTTCAGATCTATTCATTTCTCTCTTACTGTCAGTGCATCGATTTGAAAATTCTCTGATCACAACATTGACAAAATTACTGTTTTAGAAAGAATGTGTAAGATTTTGTCTATCTTCAGATTTTTCTTCTCTGACATGTATCTTAATCTTCTTGAAAGCTCTACAAGCAGCACAATTGCAATCTGTGTTGAGCGATTGAAACAAGATTAATCATCAGCAAGAACAACAAAAGCGAGAGAAGAATTGTTTGACAATTGATCAATTGAAGATACAAAATCAAGATCTTTGTATGCAACATCAGAATCTGTGAGCAGTCTACAATCAGTGTCGAGAAAACTTGAATGTTCAAATTCAAGAATGACAATCTCTTGATTTAGTCTTCGACATAAAGAGAATCAATCGAGCGAAGACAGAATCACGTTGTCAGACTCTTCAAAACATCATGCAAACATTTGAAAGCAACAAATACCAGACAGACAAACAGCAGTTGATCATCATCGCAAAGCTAATGAATATTGTTTATGCTTCATGAATTCTCATTGACGTTAAAGAATCTGACTCTAAACTTAGACAGTGAAGCTTGATCTTTCAGTCATCATGAAGATTGTCGAATTTTCGAGATTTTCAAGTTTACAAAGACTTCAATATGATAGCAGATGATGAATAAGTCTTGAGATGAACAATGATCATATTATTTGAGAACTAGAAATGATGAATTACACAATCTGTGAAACGAAAATTAGAGTCACAGATACAGAGCGCTCATGAAGCTTATTTTTTCATATCAATTTCAATCTGCATTTTTGCGCGCTCATTCTGTTTCTCTCTCATTATATCTATCTACATTACAATATTTCTATAACATAGCAATAGAAAAGAAAGAAACAAATCATATTTCTAGACACTTTCTTCGTCGAAGCTCGATCAGAAAACGAAATTCGTGATGATTGCGCAGTCGCACTTGAGACATCGATTGCTCAAATGCTGAAATTCATGAGCGAAATACTCAATGAAGAAGTCGCAGTAAGTGCTAAGTCAGTCGAATCATCGTAGTCAGTTCAAATCATGTCTGAAGCTTTTGAGAAGTTCATTGAGACTGTTGAACTGTCACTCAATGTAGTGCTAACATTAATCAAGTGTTGATCTGAAGAATTGAGACTAAACGTTCTTTGATCGCTGTCATCAAGCGCACAGTTCTGCTGATGCGATGAGCTGTAAAATCATGCTGAATTCTGAGTTGTAATCAAATATGAGTACATCAATCTGAAGAAGTTAACGACACTTAATACGACTTGTGCTTGACAAGATCAGTTCAAAGTAGCTTGAGTCACAGTGTCATCGAGATTCATCGATGTAAATACAATGATATCATCAATGAATGCACTTAGTTGATTCAAAGTGAACAAAGTCTTTCTGTTCTTGTTAATAACGACTTGATGAATAATTGAAGTTGAAGATATAGATTCTGATGCTGCTGCTAGTGATTTCATTGTTTGCATGCTTGTATTAACACTCGTTGAGTTTTAAGTTATATTCACTTCAAAGAACAAAGTCTTCAACACTTTATTTGCATCGCTGAAAAGTAGAATGTCAGCTCATTCAAGTTGCAACTGATTCACTTACGAGTTGATGATTCACACAATCAACAATGTTAATAACTTTGATTTGTTCATGTCTTCATTTGCAAAACAAAAAAGAAGATGATCTTGAAGTCAGCAAGAATAAGAAAAAGCAGATCTTTAATTATGTCAGAACATATCTCAAATTTGAAATGTGTGAAAGTCTGTGTTTCTGAATGTTCAAAGCAAACTTTTTGAAAGCTTTCATTTGCAGTCAGAAAGCTATCGAAAAGCAGTCAAATTTGATCGTCAAAGAAGCTTGAATTGACTCATGATGATATAATAAAGTCGAAAATTGCGCAAAGCAATCAACTAGAAGACTGACTGAGAAAGCTTATAAGAACATCAGTTCTCTCTTCGATAATTCAAATAAAAACAAATCTTTGAGTTCTAATACAATCTTACAAAACAGATCGATTGATTCAATCTTTGAACAAGCTTACTTCAAGAATCTCATATTGTCTTCAAGCAATTTGATTCTTGTAGAAAAGCTAGTCTAGTTTAAACAAGAAATTCTCTAGTTAAGTCATGATACAATTTGAAGCTGATCTTGAAGCGAAAAAAGCGTTTCAACAGACAGAAGCAGCGAAGACATCTCATGATCTTGCGATTTCAGAGAGCACGTCAAACTCAGATACTTCTCGCCTCGAAGTCAATAAAGCACGTCAACAGACAGAAGCAGCAAAAGCATCTCACGATCTTGTCATTTCGCAGAGCACGTCAGGCTCGAACACTTCTCGTCTCGAGATGAATAAAGCAACAAAGCAGACTGAAGCATCTCAAGATGCAGTTTCTTTGAACACATTTTCAGATGATGCATCAGACGAAGATCAGAAAAACTACATCAATGAGCAGAAGCAAGCAGTGAAACGAGTGCTGAAGTGTGAATCAAACAAGTATTATCAAATTCTCGAAGTGAACGATTCGTTCACAAAACAGAAGATCAAAAAAGCGTATAAGAAGCTTGCATTGCTTTTACACTCAGACAAGAACAAGTATGAAGACGCTGAAGAGACTTTTAGAAGTAGACAAAGCTCTATTGAGTCGTTCAAAACTATTTCGAAACTCTCACTTTTACTTTATTTCATTGCAGAACTGACTTCACAACATAGATGTCAACACGACAGTCAAAGCTCTCGATGTTGAAATTGAGAAATTTAGTGAGAATGCTTATGAAGACGACGAAGATAACGACAATCATTCAATGAAAGTTGAGCAAAGCGAATCAAAGTCAGATGACTTCTGCAAGCAAATCTATAAACAAGCTACATCTCATTTGAGAAAGCTCATGAACGATCTCGATAATAAAGTCGCTCAGCTCGAATTGAGAAAACTGAACGAGCAGATAAAGCAGCGAAATGTCAAGAACAAGCTTTCAAAGAACAATTTAGATGACTTTCTCATTAATGTTTTCATGTTCATTGCTAATTTCAAAAATGCGAAGAAGTTTAATGAAGCATTAAAGAAGAATTCAACTGACAACATTGCAAGAGAAAAACTCATCAAGATAAATCAGCATATGAATCTAGTGAATTAGCAGCGAGACTATCTCAGAAACTGAATTATTACAATTTCATCTCATTCAGACACAAATGCAGCAAAATCTGAATCTGAAACAAGCGAAGAGTCATTCAGATCGACTGAAGACATCAAAGTCATCAAAAAAGACGATCAAGCTTTCAACAAAGATGATGTCAAAATCAAAGTCAGCGTCTCAATATCTGATGAGTCAGATGATTGAACATCTTTTGAGAAAGTCGTGATTGTCAGAAGCGCTGACTTTGACTCACGAGTCATTGTCAATCATGAAATCGATATGAACTCGTATTACAATATACATTTCGAAACGACTTTTGAAAAAGAGATCACTCGACAATGATTGAACGAGAGAACATATGAAATTGCGAATTCATCGAATGACATTGTGATCAATGAGTTGAAAATCTGTGAAAGAGTCAAGATCGCTCATATCACAACAACACTTCTTAAGTGAGTCGAAAGACAGAGTCAGAGTCGTAATAACATTTGTTACTACTTTATCGAGATACGAGGGAAAAGTTACTTGAGCATCAGAACAGCGCTCTCAGAAATGAAGAGAATCAGTCTCGTCAAACTTAAATGAATTGATGCAGCGTTGAATCATCAAACTGAGATGCTGCTCGAGAAACTGAATCAGTGTCGTGAAAACAATGAACATTTGAACATTGAAGAGAAGCTGATCAATGATGATATCAAAGATATGTCATGATTAGTCTTCGAAGCAACACTCAATAACGAGAATGAGAAAAGCGATGCGAAGAATGAAGACATTGACAACTTAGTGTCTTCAGTGACAGGTCTGAAGCATGATTCAAAGTCTACAGCATTTTCGAACACGAGAAGTGTCTCTGAAAATTCTGGAAATTCTATCGAGTCTGAGCTGTAGAGCTTGATGATCAACTATTGATAAGTGACAGACGACAGCAAAGACGAAGAGTTAACTTGATGAAGTCGCGAAGAATGTTTGAATTTTCTGTTTTCTTCAATCAGTTCTTATCAAAGCATACATAGCTAGAATCAAAATTTACATCAATAATAGATTATTGAGATGTAACGAGTCATTTTCAGAACAGTCAGTATTACTCGTCGTAACAAGAATTTGTAGACTTGATATGATTCTAAATAAATAGAAAAATTGAATCTCGATACTCGATTATGATGAGAGTTTGATCTAGAATCTAATTGATTGAAGCATATCAAGTCTTGACGAAAATATCACTAGCGTCGAGTTCTTGCAGACTTCTACTTTTAGATCTCACATCTGCAAGTTCGAGCATAGACTTCACTCACAACGCTTCATCGCAATCAGAGCTTTTGCTCATGAAACATCAGACATCAAGTCTGAAACGTCGTCTTGACAAGCTTGATGACGTTTCACGTTCATCAAAGAAGAGAAAGCGCTCATACACAGTCAATTCAGAGTATACGTCGACAGAACATTCAGAATGAGAGCAGAAACGAAAAGTCTCTCTTATCAATCAGCAATCTCATACGAAGCGAGTTTGTCAATCTCTTTCAGAGCACATATTCAAACGCAATAATAGAGATAGCATCATTGAACTTGAAACGAACTTCAATGACAGAGAGAATATCGCAGTCAACGCTTAAGCTACTCAATCACAGCAGTTAATCTCAGAAGCTCTTCAGAAGACTCAAGATCAATATCAAAGAAAGTTCGTTCATAGCAAGAACTCTGAGATATGTTAAGCATGCTGTTTAATTTTGAATGAACATGCTAAGTATGAAACAGTGATCTTATATCATGATCTATAAAAATGAAGCACGATCAATTTCTAGTCATTCAGAGACAAAACGAAAAGAAAGCGTAAGTCTTTTATTCTCAAAGTTTATCAAGTCTATCACGACTTACGATACGAGATTCGATGACATACTGAAAGCACGTCATGTCGTTGAGACAAAGAATGAGAAATTCAAGAACTAAAGTGCGCTTCACTCTTTGCTGAAAAGAGAATGCGCATCTGTGTCACTTGAGAATCATAAAATCAAGAGTATTCGAGAAGCTGTACGACGCAGCTTCAATGAGAACAGTGTTTTGCATAGCGTGTTCTCAAGAATCTTTTCTGTGAGAAAAGTCAACATCTGCAAGATCTTGAAGAAACACTGAAACAGGCAATGAATACACTGAACTTCGCATTATGCTAATCACGATCTCAAGATTGTATCTTCGCAATCGAATTATGTCATTGAATATCACATCAAATTATTCTCAGGCGAAGTCGTTCAAAAGCTACAAGAACTCGCAAGCTCAAGCAAAAACAAGTTGACGTTTCTCATATTCTTTGTCGAGCTGAAGAAAGCATCGAGAATCATGAACGTAATCAAATTACAAAACATGCACAATGAAGTCAGCGTCGTCTACAATCTTCTCAGACTACATCTGACAATTGATCAGAGAGATGATTACTATGATCAGACGTGAATGCTATCTTTTGACATCAATGATAAAGTGTGAAGACTTCAATGTCATTGAATTTCTAGAGAGAACTACACATACAACATCTACTACTTGAAGATTCTTAGATGCTGAGCAGTGAAAGATTCTAAAGATGTTGTTATCGTGAAAGCAAGAGCTTCAATGAGAAATGTTGTGAACTGAATGCGTGAAGTTATGTTCAAAGTGTTGCACACTGCTATGAATATCTATGAGATAACTGTCACAACTGAAGCATTCGATTCAAAGTCGTGTCTGTCTAGCTTCAAGTCACAATCACAAGATTCTAACATATATTCAACATCTGACTATTCTTTCGTCGACGAGACACAGTTTACTGTTTTTGAAACACAGCTTAATTATGATTTGAATTCTCAGAAGTCAAAGATTCTCAAAAATTGCAGCGAATCTGTACTTGAATCTATCGAACTAGCAAGTATTCATACATCAACAACAACTCAAGAATCTAGTCTATTTGCTCACATTCAGAAGAACATTCAAGAAAAGAATAATACAAGCAAAGAAGAGATAAAATCATGATGAAAGAAAGAGAGAGAATCTACTTTGATCTTCTATCGCTGATGAAACAAAAGAAAAGAGTCAACTGAGTCGAAGTGCAAGTCATAGTTTTCGTTGTCATCTGTATCGCCTGTCAAATTCATCATTATCACTCGTCAAAAGAGTTTGATTCAACTTCTTTATCTCAGTTGATGCTTTTTCTATTGTCTCTGTTCTATTCTTTGAATCATGCATCACTGACGAAGTCTCAAAAAACTTGTTCAAAGCTCAGCACTTGATTTTTCAAGATTAGAAGACGAGTTCAAATATCACAAGACTCATCTTTACTCAGTAAACAAGACAATTATCAAGATGAATGAAAGATGAAAAAGAGCTTCGATGTTTGCAGAGATGTAAATCGAGATTTTGAATAATAGATTTTGCAGATGTTGTTACGATCCTAGCTACGCACCTTCGTTGATAGCTATGTTGATGACTATGTTGATGGCTATGTTGATGACTATCCTAAGAGCTATCGTCGATCGCTCGCCGCTAGGGCATAGGCTTGTTCCGAAGCCAACCCTATTCAGGGTTAGCTTATGTTCTCCTGAGTCATATAGATAGTCGGCCCTTCCCTTCTAGATACTTTCCTTCCTTAGCATTTATATACTCGTTACATTACACTCATATGACTCGCTCTATGCTGGTCCCTAACATTATATAAATGCTTCTTCGTTACAGGCGAAGTGAAATAATCTGCATCGATTTCTTCGAATGCTTCTGCTAGTAGTTCTTCAACCCTCTATCGACTTTGATCTAGCGACTTGCGTCCGTGCAGCAACACTCACCTTTCTTTTCTCGTGAGCTGATTCAGCGAGAATAAACAAAAGATTTGAACTCGTGCGCTGATCAGCGAGTATAAACAAACGATTGAAACCATTCGACTAGATCAAAGATCAGCGGATTAATCGTTCATTCAGATTCGCAAGAGATTCTTCGAATTTGTTGAATAATCAAACGAGATCAGTCATAGAACTGCGTGAAGTCTCTATCTCGAGGAGCAAATTCTCAGTGAGTCTGCTTCAATGACATCGTCAATGCAATGATCTACTCGCTCTCATTGTTCTACCCACCAGTGAACCTGATCATACGTTCACGTGCAACTAGTGAGCCTGCTACAATGACGAGCCCAAAGTCGATCTCTTCGATGAGCAAGTCGATCAGTGAGCCTGCTTCAATGACACTGTCAATGCGATGATCTATCTTCTCATCGTTCTACTCATCAGTGAATCTGATCATACATTCACGTGCAACTAGTGAGTCTGCTACAATGACATCTTCCGTCAATGCGATGATCTATCTATTCACATCGTTCTATCTATCAGTGAATCGGTCTGTCGACTCGTTCGCGTGCAACTAGTGAGCCTGCTTCAATGACACTTCTACCTCGCATAGTGAGCCTGCTACAATAGGCATTTCGATTCTACACAAGGCTAAGAAAATACATTCATGCGAACATGAATTGTTGAAGAGAGAGAATAATGTTACGATTCTAGCTACGCATCTTCGTTGATAGCTATGTTGATGACTATGTTGATGACTATGTTGATGACTATTCTGAGAGCTATCGCCGATTGCTCGCCGCTAGAGCATAGACTTGTTCCGAAGTCAACCCTATTCAGAGTTAGCTTATGTTCTCCTGAGTCATATAGATAGCCGGTCCTTCCCTTCTAGATACTTTTCTTCCTTAGCATTTATATACTCGTTACATTACACTCATATGACTCGCTCTATGCTGGCTTCTAACAGATGTAGTGAAGACAAGAACAAAGTAATCGATGAATGAATGAAGTAGTGATTCGAAGCTGAGTCGATGATATCAGACGAGAAAATGAAATGAAAGACTGCATGATGAGAATGCAAAATTCTAGAAACGTAGACAATTGTAATTGCACAAACACAGAAAAACGCGTTCACGTTTACAGCAAAAATCACAGATTTCGACATCTCACAGCAACGTCAACGTTCATATAATTGAGAACATTAAGCGACAATTTTTTCGTTGACTATTGCTCTTAAAAGTATGTAGACAAACTTTTCTCTAAACGTGTGTGAAAGACTGATGACGTTGCATAGATCGACTTTTACTTAGAACTATCGATGAACATATAATTTTCGTCAACGATTAACACTTTACTTCTTTCTATGTCTCTACATCAAATTACACATTAAGAAGATGATTAAAACATCTTAGAACATTAAGTCTTGTCATGATCTGCAAAGCGTGATTATTAACATTGATCGTAATATATATATCTGTCACTTGAACTGTTGACGAATAAAGAGAAATTGTTTATAAATACATCTTCATAAACTGAAATCATAGAAGTAATTGATTTGACATCATGATATCTTGAAATTGATGATATGAAAGATTCAATGAGATTCTTGATTTCGTACTATTCAATATGAGACGTTAGTATGTTAGATACTATTGATTAGTCATTTTTTGAATTTGCGATGAACTACGTCAGTGCAGACTATTACAACGAATTTGCGTTGCTGATATAACAAATCTCAATCACTGATATCTCAGCTTGAATAAGAAGATTTTATGTCAATAACAGCAGCTATTCAGAATGTGCATTAAGTCTCAGCATCTTTCTGACTTACATGTGCTGACATAGATATCAATGTCACAGATCTTAAGAAATCTTCGTAATCATGTCAACTTCGTGATCTCTCGTTTACTGAAAATCGAACTCGATAGATCAAAGCTCATATATGATGAAATAAGCGTCATGTCTGCAGAGCTTGACTCTATCATCATGTGTCATCATGTTGATGAACTCGAGCTTCTTTCAAATCTCATCGATGATCTGAATACGCATTCTCATGATCATTGAGTTGCTCAATCTGTCATTCTTTCAACTGTCATCGATAACTATACAGAAATCTTCGAGTTCTGTATCTCTCTTATCAAAGATTTCTTACAATTGTCTCACAATCAAGAATCTGCTCGCTCTATCTATGTAACATCTCTTCAACTCATCGATGATGAGCTTTCGCGTCAGTCTTTTTCGATCGAAAATATGAATTCGAATTATCTATTTCACGATTGTGAACATCATCAGTCTTCTTCGAATACTATATCTGTTCAAAATTTCTTCACAGACGACACACTGCATGAATCTCGTCAGAACATCTTTGCAGTCAATCAATTGCTCAGTAATCAAAAATCTCATCGTCTCATTCTTGCTTTCACAGCTCTTCAGACTTCGTCTCACAATCAAGAACAATCTCACGATTCTCATGATATTCAATCTTCTTAATCTTCATCTCAGATAGATAAATCTGACGTCTCTATTTCTTATGAGACGCAGAATGAGATACTTTGACTTCTTTCGACAATGAAACAGTGATCTGATTTTTCTGCACTTCTACAGTATGCTCGAGATCTTGATGTGAAGAAAGTCGACATCTGCAAGATACTTCTATCAGAAGACATAGTCAGTCTGTCGAAGCATGTTCATCATACAAAGCAAAAGAAATACTGTTTCTGAGCTCAATCTCAAAGCAACGACATCTTTGTCATCGAGAGAAGTGAAAAGAACGACGTTTTCAAGACAAACTTTGAATCAGTCAATATATCATCGAAGATCGCAACTGTGCAGCGATTTAAGCAGCTTCTTCATGAGAAACTCGATTTAAAGAACGTTCGATATTGCTTTGATATAGATGTATGAACAACGACGACTCAAGAAAGTCTTGATCTTCTCAACTCTCTCATTTGATCTCTCAAGAGCAATCGTCTCTCTGAGACAAAGATGCGCATTTCTGAGATTCATTGACTCTATGCTTATCAAGTCAACGATGTGTTCGAAGCATCTTTCGTTATGCACTGCGAGAATGAGAGTCTGCTTTTCATTAACTATCTTCATGAAGAAGACAAGTATTGAGTGACAATGTCATCAAAACACGTCAATCTTCTTGAAGAGAAGTTCAAAGAAACAAACAGCACTTATTATCGATCAGATTGTGCACAGTTTCTACGTCACTCTGCGACATATTTTTCGATCTCTACTCTAGATAAGTGAAAGATATTCTTCAAAGTTGTTCATCAGACACATTGAGAGACTATCATCACTTTCTGTCGAGTCTATCATCAGAGTTTCAGCGCAGAGTATACACTCGCAGAAGTTGTCAATTATGCTGATCAGAAATGAAATATTCAGAATTATCGTGAATGTGACTCTTGAACTTGCTCTGACAAATTCATCAGAAAGAAGATGATGAAATTTCGAGATCAACATCAAGAACAATATTCAGAGAACAGTGATGACAACAACAGAAACGAAAGTAGTTCAACAGAAGAAAAGAGAAATCAAGTTTGCAACGATGAAGTCAAGAACAAATTTGCGACTGTGAAAGAGAAAGCGCATCGAATAAAGCTGAGACAGAATCAGATCGCAGTCGTCTCTGAAAGACAGACTATCTTGAGCAAAGAGACGAAAAGAAAGCTCGATGCTCAAGAGTTCGAGAAAACTCAGAACAAGATATCAAAGATTCACTGCTTCTTTAAATCAAACGTTTCTGCGTTCTTCAATCAGCTTTCATTCATCTCTAAAAATTTGATGCAATCAGTCGACATATATCAGATCTTCGCTGATCGCAGTCAGAACGAGAATAAAAACGAAATTTGACTTTTGACTCGTCTGTTCTTTGCTATAGTCAGTTCGAATGTCTTCTATCAATTGCGCGATGTCTGTATCATCACTTGACGCAATGAAGATCTTTCGATTCTTCAATCGATTAATAGTATCTCTCAGACTATACAAGTTCTCGATCATCTAGATACTACAGTCTTTCTAATCTCGATTCTACAACGATATTACTTAATCTTTCTGATGACTCATCGCAACGAACGAGAGAGACATCATCAGAGTCAAAGATCTAGACGTGTGTCAAGAATTCTAAAATATGACTACATGAGTCAAGATCAAGTGAGACAGACATCGATGAATCAAGAGATTTTTGAGCGCGCATCTTCTCTGATCTTGACTGATTTGATGACAAAAGCGTATTCTGATATGAAACAGACTCGAAAGCATCGAGCATCAAGTAATGAATATCAAAAAAAACTTCAATTTCTTAAAGATAGACTTCGAAGTGAACGTAATTGACACTTGATGCAGTTACAATTTTCTTTCGAAATTCTTGCTTTGATGCTTACATGTGATGATTACAACATTCAGAATTATGAGTGAGTTTTCTTATTAACAGTTCTTGTCGATAGCTAATTCAAATTAGAATTGAGAGATTATTTGTGTCTTTATTTTCATTGTTCTTGAATGTTTTAAAAAAGTTTCGTGAAGATTTTCTTTGCAAAGTCAGTGAGTTGATCTCTCAGCATATTTATGAAATTCTGTATTGAAAAGACTTGAGTTGAAAGTACGTATTTGAGAATATGAATGAGAATCATCTGAAGCAAGAATCTTTCGACTCTTCTCACTTTATTGAATTCTGCGAACTAGCGTAATGCTTTTGATCTAGATTGCTCATATCTGATGCGAATAAGCTGAAGAATCAAGTCTAATGTCATGTACATGCTGATTTCTGAGTTCTTATCTTGTCTCTTTTTCTTTTTATTCATGCTCGATCGAAAAGATTTGTGTGTATTGTTGATATCTTGTCACTAGTTCGATTCACAGTGAATCGTGTCACGAACGACTCTGCAGATGACTTCATGAAATCTCAGAGCTATTAAGTCTTCATTAATAGAATTCAAATGACTCTAAAGTAACTCATTCTCGCTCTTATAGATACTTATGACAACTTTTTCTGACAAGCTGTAAAGAGAGTCAGTGATATTACAAATCATAAAGACATGATCAGAAGTCAATTCATCATTAACGTCAATTCAAGAAAGAAATTCAGACGTTCAGCAAAAGATGATCAAGAAGAAAGATCAGAGAGAATTCTTATTCTAATGTCAACTCACATTGCAGTTCTGATAGCAAAAGAAAAGTAGAAATGTACTTTCTTTTTTAATACTTTGATTATTGCTTTATCTATAATAGAAAACGCTAACTCTTATTAACTTAGTTTCAAGCAGAGTAATCTTTACATCAAGTTTATTATTATACGAAGCTTGTGCTTCATGCTCATTGCTCATACATTTGATTACATGAGAGATTTTGCAATCTTCTAGCTGATGTCTCACATTGAATTCATTCTTTGCAGATCAGTGAAGTGTGACGTTTTAGAAATTCATCGATATGTCTTTTGAATTCTCAAAAATCTTCGATAGAGATTCGATATCTCTCAGCTGTAGTCGAGACTTCTTGCACACTTGAAAGTTCACTTGATCATCAGACTTTCATCTCTTTAAAGTCATTGAATTCTGATGAAGTGAATTTGAAAAACATGCTTTGCAAGATCGATGCTGCAAGTCTTTGTGATAAGCTGTTTCAAATTGAGTCTCGAGCTTTTGTTGATCTTTAAATCACTGCATATTCTGAGAGAAGACATTAATCTTTCGTCGTTCTTGTGTAACACTTTGTACATAGATGATCATCATTTCTGTTGAATGACGAACGAAAAAGTCAATGTTCTTTTGATATTGATGATACGAGATACACAGATTCAGATCATTCTCATAGTATTCTAAGACTTCAACGTCAGTGACAAAGATCAAGCTGAATTTATGACATCACGTCAATAAGTCAACAACGACTTTTCTCTGAAGACGACATCTTATTGTATAACGACAATGATATCAATCTTCTCGAATGAATTCTGAAACATTGCTTAGTTCAAAATAGAATGCAAAGACGATCAATGCATGAAGAGTTTTTTCACAATCTTCAATACTTCGTGACTGTATATGCACACTCTTTCGCAGCTCATTCATGTGATCAATGTTGTCAATTGTCGATTCGTCGCTGAGCAGAAAGACATTCAATCGAATATAATTTTCTCGATTTCTCTCGTTCAAAGAGTTCATGAGTTCTTCTCATATCTTTTGATCGTTAAAGAAAGACATGTAAGATCGTCAAAGTCAAGAAACATATTCATCAAGAATCACATGACGAAAGTCAATAGCTCTTGAAGATACTAAAGCTCTCTGAGTATCTGTGTCAAGAGATACAACAATGTCAGATTTGAGAAGAGATGAATTGTTTTGTAGACATTTTGACAACGCAGATCTGACAGAATTGTTGTGTTCGCTCATTTCATCATTCTGAACAGATTCGAAGATCTTGATATGTGCTGATCGATACAAACTATTTCAAGTCAGTCATGCTTCGCTGTACAGCTTCGAAGACTCACTCACACGAATGCAGTTGAAGTATCTCGATCACTATACGATCAGTCATCGAACTTATTGAAAGATGTGAGACTTACGCTTCTCAGATACACGACTCATTCTCGATTGTCTTCGAGCGAATGTGCATATATTCTAGTTTGTTGTTCAGTCTTTCGCTCTTTAGACACGAGATTCATTCTTATCACACGTTTCTTTTCTTATGCTCGATTCATTGTAGTTCATGAAAATGATTGAAGAGACTTTGTCGATTATAGCAGCGACGACATCAACTTTGATAGCAAGCATGCTCAATTGATAATCAAACATTCAATCATCAATTCTCAAGTTTTTCTTTAGATAATCTTTGAAAATAGTAACATCATAATGATCATTCGAATATCAACTCTTCAAGAAGAGACAAAGCTTTGTGATGATGTTTCTTCGTTCTTGAGATCGTTCAAAAAGTTTTCGAGCTAGCGTATCAAATATCTGAACACATTGAGCGATTGACATGCGACGTAGAAACAGAATGCAGACAATGAGACTCTCTGTTTCATTATTATAATTAAACACGTCTTGAGATTTGAAAGAGAGCTTATCAACACTAATGTCAAATGCAATGTCAAACAAGTCTTGAAGTTTCAATTTCGATCTCATGATATCTTGAATTATGATCAATTTTTCTAAGAATATAACGTTACGTGTGTCTTCTTCATCAATACTTATAATTCGATCATCGACAGAGAATGATTTGAGTCTGACGATGCGATTTTCGAAATGACATAAGAGACAAGTATCAATATGATATTGACATTTCATGATAAACATCTCGTCTTCATAAATTCGGACGCAGACATCACAGAGAGCGTGTTCGCAGAAAAGTGTATTTTTCGACTTTCGTCGAAGACAACAGAGACAAGTGTTATTGCTCTTAAGTTGCAATCAGAATATATCAAGACTGTCGATCTTCTCTTGATGCATTTGTGTCGTGATCTTGTCGAACGATATCATATTCAAGAAAAACGTGATCAGATGCTTCTTTATGCATTGTTTCTGCTTCTTAGTCTTCTTCTTGATCAGATGCTCAGCAAAGAATCGCTTCATAAATGAGCTCATAAGTAACTTGAAGCATGAGCGATGATAGATGACTTTATACAAAGTCTTTGAATTAAATTCTAATCGTTCATTCAGCTCATGATCTGTTGACTGCATAGAAAAGATCTTACTGTGCATTCTCGAAAAGTACGCGTCTAATAAAATGCTTGAAGCAATAAAGCTCGTCAAGACATCATAAGATAATTTGTATCGATTTTCAAGTCGTAAGAATGAGATTACATGATCAATATGATCTGACTTGACTTCGTTATTTTCTCGACTTGTGATAACAAAGTTGAAAGACTGAAGAATAGAGATGACTGTATGCGATACAGTCATTTGAAAGAATTTATTCAGATGTATGACGAAGTAGAGACACTCATTGCTTTGTTGAATTTGATGCATTTCATTCATCTGTCTTTGCAGTAATTCTTGTAGTCGTCGAAAACGTGCTAATGAAAATATCTGCTCGTCTGTCAAATGCAGTACAGTGATGAAAGAGTAGAAGTTTCTTAGAATCTTTTGCTGCAAACTGAATTGAGAATCTTTCATCTCAAGAAGATCATATGTAGAACTTGAACTGACTTCGTCATCTCGTTTGACAATGACAACTCTTGATTTTGTTTGCTTGAACAGAGTTGATTCGTTGTCAGCAGCGACTCATGCTTTCAAACGATTCACGACACTCTCAAAGTTGATGAAATCGTCGACGAAAATGCACAGTACATCGACGAACAGACAAAAAAGTCAATCATACAAAATATCATAGACATTGTGCATCGTTGTGACTTTGACTCATCTAATAGAAGATGCCTCGATTTCGTGACAGAAGATGTTGTTCACTACTGATGAAATCATCACAGACGAGTCGCTTTCGACAAAGAGCACAGAGTGATCGAAGTAGAGACTTCTGTTATCGACTCGCAGAGTGATAATGTCATCATGAGAATCTTTCTTGATTTGTTTGAGAAAAAGCTCTCGAAGAACAAGATTCTTTGCTTTTCGACCTATAAATAAAAGAATAATGATTGCTGAGATACTGAATTAGTCAGCTTTCTCATGATTCTGATCATGCGATCTGAATTTATAAGCGCAAGCTTCTTCTCGCTTGTCATCTGTAATCATTCAAGATGCTTGCAAATGATCATAATTGATTGATGTGCAAAAGAAGTGAGGTTTATGTATGCTTCAGAAAGAGAGAGATCGCTGTTGACTTTTTATATGTCTAAAGTCATTCAATAACTGATGCTTCTTTGCAATTTACTTCTGACTGTCGTGACAGAGAATCTCTTGTTTGACAACTTGATGATTAGTTAGATGAGTGCTTGATCTGAAATACTATAGATGCTGTTGACATGATTCGAAATGAAGACTCTATCGACTGACAAGTTACAAATATTTTCACAAAAAAGTTGTCAGATTCTCTGTTACGTGACTTTCATGATTGTAAGAAGAAAACAACTTGCTCGATCTTTCATCTTGCGATTATTCAGATTAAGTGACTTGAGACTGTGATTGATTTTTGTTCAGTAGACAGAAGTGAAAGCAATGAATTTCATTATTTGAAGAAAGTTTACAAATAAATCAAGACATGTTACGAGCACGACAGTAAAGATATAAACAACGCATGCGCTTCGTCTCATCAACTTTGTCTTCTATTTCTCTGCTCGATAAACATTGATTGCAACACAGCTGTCTTGACTTTGACTTTCTCGTCATCGTAAGAGAAGCAAGTCTTCGATCTGCTCTGTGATTGATTCTGAAAATTCGTCGACAAGTTTTTAAACACTAGCTTTTCGTGCTGCAGCTCGTTGATTGTGCGTTGTAATTTCTGCTGCAAGATTCTCACTTTCGAGTTCTTGCTCTTCAGTTTTAATTTCATGCTTTGCTGTTCATGCAAAAATGTGTCGACACTCATACTTTCAGATAAATTAATGTTCAAACTTTCTTCGTTCGAAAACTCAAGTTTGTTTAGAAATTCAGTCATCTTCTTCAGACATCTTTTCGTCACTTCGTGACATTTGAACTCATGTTTCAGTGACTGAATAATAAGAGCGTGCTTCTTGTTCTTCGCTTCAAGAGTCGCTTGTTGAGTATTCAGATCTTGCTGAAGATTGTCGACGACTTGTTTTGATGAATTTGTGACTTCAGTCAATCTTTTCTGATCATGTTGAAGAATTCTTATATGAAGTTCGTTGAGCTGATTTACGTGATCATTACGAAACAGTTGATCATTCAGAATGATGTTTTGAGTCTGAAGAATGTTGATTTTCCTGCAAAGCTTTTGATCGAAAAATCATTCAACTTCACATGATGTGCAAATTGATGCATCAATCTATTATCACTGTCAGACTTGATAAGTATGAGTGAAGAAGAGAGTCTCTATCACTCTGAATGTCTGATATACTGAGTTCGTTGACTCGCGTTTCAATGTCATAATTGCTATGATGCAGCTTTATTCAGTGAAGCTGATGATATGTGAGAATTGACGAAGACTTAATGCTTTGCTGTTTTGCTGTGAATCTGTTACTATGTAAATAATTCAGATCATGATAACATACACTTGAAAAAGACGCTGCATTCAAGAAGTGCTTTATATTAAACACGACATAGTGAATAGATTGTTAAGAATTCTTGTGACAAAGTCTTAAGTGCTGTGCCTGACTAGCATCGAACTTAGATCGCTTGATTGATAGAAAAGACGAAAGTTCATGCTTACATGAACAGCTTGAGTCTCAAGTTTCTCAAGCATGTGTGAGACATAGAAATTCATGACGCATAGAATTTCAAGATGCTCGAAGATTCAAGTGACACATAAACGTGATGTAGAAATTCAAGATGTGTAGAGTTAAGAAGCATGAACATTCATTATTATGAGAAATGTACGTGTGAATCAATGCATTCATATGCACGTAAATCATTCATGATGCGTAAGAATTCAGAATTCGCACAGACTCTTTGACTCATCGCTAAAGCAACAACTATCATTTTCGCTACACTCAACAATCAAAATTTGATGCTTTGAAAAGACTATTAAACGAAGTTAAGTTCATAGAGATAATCTTATCACAACTCTCTTTCGCTACTTGAGATGAATTCTATAAAGAAAGAGTCTTTTTCTGAGAATCAATGAAATCAATTTGTCAAGAACTTTGAGAATCAATCGAAAGCGTATTTTTCAATCTATGAAGCGAGCACATTCAATCAGACTGATGTATCTTTGAACTTCACAATCGATAAGATTTACTCTGAAGTAAGCGATCAATCAGTGCATAGTATCAAACTCGAACAGATTGATTTACATCAGAAATTCAACTGAATCTTCGTGAACACAGTTGAACAATTATTTGAGATATCGACAGATAACATATCAAATCTTGATCTTGATGAAATACGATCAGAATTGAAGAAAATAAAAGTGTTGTACATGCATCATGCTCTTCTAAGATAACACAATTGACATTATGACAGACTGAAAGACAATTCAAGGTATTTTGACTCAAATCAAGTCAGTAAATGTACATTAACTTTGAGAAAAGACAGATCGATTGACTCAATCAGCATCTTGCTGTCTTGCATTCGTTTTTTAAAGCAATGAGAACAACTTTGAAAGTATTAACAGAACATGTAGATTGTCAATGAAAGATCAAAACGTCTACGTCTATCTCTTCAATCGACATGCGACTAGCATAACTACGTCAGAACATGAGAATTGTAACAGTGCATGTATTGATTGTTATTAAGTAGAAGATAGCAAGAACGAAATGTTCTTAAACATCAAATAGATTGTTGTAGCGCGCAGTTTCTGCGTCATAACTAGTGTTCTTCGAGCAAATTTACACTTTATCTAGCTAGAGTTATTAGATCACATGAGATTGAAAAGCTTTCACAATTCAGTTGTTTACTTTTAAAATAATTGTTAACGAAAATCATGATGTTAGAGCTAGCTTAAGTTCGACTTTCTGCAAAGCGATTAGAGCGATTATTATCAGCTCTGTTAAGTAATTTTACAGCGAAGTTACAGTTCATTGAGATTGAAATAGTCGAGTCGAGATCGAAAATATTTTTTTTTTTTCGTTGATCTCAGCTCAACTATGTGCATATGCTAAGCATGAATTCAAAAACATTTCAACTTCGAGTCAAGATTTGATATTGTTGATACAGACTATACTACGCATATGCGTAGCAGAAGCAGAAGTTACAAAATTTCAAATTACACAAAATCTCAAATCACAGAAGAATCGATCGAAGAGAAGCGCATATGCTTTGCATGAGCAAAGCATTGAGACTCATTTCACTTTGCGACGATACGACGAGAGCGACGTGTGACTGTGTGATGCGTTAGAGTGACTTATGCGTCGCTTATGTCATGCTTATCTGTGCTCTTATCTTTGTCTTCAGCAGCGACTTTCTTTGAGCGTTTGCTTTGAGAGTCGCCTAAGAGAAATATTAGCAAGGCATAAGCGAGAGAAAGAGTTGAGCTCGACCTGACATAAGATTAGCATATGCTGAGCATTGAGTTGAAATTGTTTCGAAATTTTTCATCTTGACGTCAAGCGAGATCTATGTCAATTATAAAGTTCAATTTGATGTCAAGAAAAATTTTCAATCTCGACTCAACTATTTCAATTCTTCATGAACTGCAACTCGTTTTACAGCGAAATCTGATGAATCATGCACTGCTTACTAATTTTCACACTCTGCAACTGTCTCTCTCATCACGCTGTAACTACTTATTCTATGAATAATTCTCTACGTACGACTTCTCATCGACTCTTTCAGATATATAGTTGACTCTGAAGATCTTCTCTCTTCGCAATGCTTCGCTCTGTAATCATTGCTATTAATATCTTCGATCAACTGAAGCTCAAGTCTTATTTGTTGTAACAACTGTTAAAGATATTTCTTTCTGTCTATGTTCTGCTCGAAAAAGTCGAACGTTAAAGCTCATATCGATCGCATTTTTGCTCAGAATGAAATGTTCTGCGATAACGATGAATGTTTTTCAACCCTCGTTTCATTCACATGCACTCTATCGAAAATGAATTCAGCGCTCAGAGTCGACTAAGTCGAGATGAACTCGTTGAGTTGACAAAGATCTCGATGAGTAACTCGTTTGAGTGAATCAGTCATTGCTCAACAATTTTTTCTTGTCGTCTCGTTGATCGTCGTAGATCATTTTCGAAGTCGACTGAGAAATGAAAAAGAGAAGTCAGTGATTCAAGAAAGAATGATATCATGAAGCTTCATTTACGAATGCTTTCATGAACATTCAAAAGCTGTTATTCTGAGTCACTACAAAGAGTCATGACAGCGTCGCTGTTCTTCAAAACAAGTCTTTAATACAAGTCATTCACTGAACAACTTGACTTCAAAATGAAAATTTTCTGTCAGATCACGATTTTGATTCTTGCGACTCTGATAGCTGCAACTTCATTCAACTGCTCACTCGCTGTTACTGTGACTGTGACTCTTTGAGAAGAAAACTTCGTCTCAACTTCAAAAGTTGTTTCAGTCACAAGTGCTTCAGACGTCAAGAGTACTACAAACATCGATAATTAAAACAGTCACATGACAATTTCATTAATCAACGTGTATGAAACTCAATTGTCTCTCTCGTTTGCTTCAAATGCTGATGATTCATTCTCAATAGATAATTCATTCATCATCATACTCTCTAACGTCTCATCTACTCAGTACACTTTTTCAACTGAATGAGCAGAAAGAATATATGTTGACTCAAATCTTAACTTGAACGACAGCAAGATTGAAGACAGCTATACAGATTCATTAGATATTGATGTTAGTTATGTCAATGATTACTCTGTGCTCATTACATGCTCTTTCGAGAACACAGCAGTCTTCGATTGCAACATTAATCTATTTCAGCAGTCAGACATCACATGCAATAATCAAGTCAACGACATTGTCTGTTTAAACTTCGCTCAAAGTGTTGCTGATAAATTCGCTTCATCTTTTTTTGCAGCTTGCGCAGAGACTGCGTACATCTATTCTAATGATAACAACGCAAATGTAAGCAATCTTGAGAGCAACGTGATTTTTTGTTGCATTGACACATCATGCAAAGCACTCTCACGTCAATCATCTAAACGAGAAACTCTACAACACGATTCAGAAGTTCAAAGACAAAGTGTCTCTTCATCGTTTGTACTTTCATTCGCGCGCAAATGCATCGTTATTACTCGCTCAATTCTCGAATCAAAGAATAGATTCGCAATGCAGATCGACTAATTTCGCGTGACGTATGTATCAACTTCTAATAAAGTTAGCAACGTACAAAAAAATCATATTAACGTCAGAAATAGCTGCGACTGATGAATATCTATTGCTTCAATCTAGCTTAAGTAGTAAACTATACATGAAAGATGCTTGAAATCGAACGTATATCAATCATTCTGAAAGATTTATTGTGATGTTTTAATGTTAAGCATGTGCGTTAGAGAAATAGAATCGTGAAGCAGCTGTACTATAGCTGCAAATGATAATTGTACAGAGAGCAAACTCTGCAATTCTTGAAGAGTACTCTATACAAACTATTTAGAGTTTTCTCTCTGAACATGTACATGATCGTTTCGACATATGTCTATAGCACTAGATAATCGTTGATCTTTCTTTCATCTTTCGAGTACAAGATTTGAATATGCTTTCAAAACTGAAGACAGCTTCAGAAAGCAATGTCTAAATCGCAAATGAATATCAATATCGAGCGCGTTTCAAAGTGTCTAGAGTAGACAAAGAATCTAGTACAGCGAAAGCAGAACATTGAACATAATTTCATTAAAGAATGCTCATGTAACAGAATTGAATGCTAACATCGAAAGTCTATCAATGAGTCTAAATTAGAAAAACACTCGAACAACGCGAAATTAGAATAGCTTCTTTTCGAGCTTCAAAATAGATTTCAACATAGGTCGAAACTGAATACGATTAAGAATACTGAGTCTATAAAATCAAGTCTTTCATTAATCTAGTAATTTTGCTTTTGATTAGACATCAGAGATCAGATCTGCTACAAATTGTTATACGCTCACATCTAACTTGATCAATATGCTTTTCATCAGCGTCTTGAGAGTCTGTCTTGCCTCATTCTTCTGTCTATATCTAGTCATTGCTCATGATAATGTCGTATCAACATTCAAAAGCATCAGCAAGAGCTCGTCTTTTCAGATGAGAGATGAAAACTTGCTCAACGCTGACGTAAGTAATCGCAGTTTCGTTACTTGCAGCTCTTGACTGATCTCATCATACGTAGCTCATCAACTATGATTCTCTCGCATTCTCTTCTTCAGAAGTCACAGTGATCGTCTTTTCTGAGTTCGATTGTAAAGAATATTTTGAAATTGCAGTTGTCAACTATGAACAAGATATATTTTTTCAGAATGTCAACAAACTCTTAAATTTTCTTTCTTTCAAAATATCTCGTATCTTGAAGAACAAAGAGCAGCTGAATATAAGTCACTTGAGTCAAGATGATGATCAAACTCAGACTTGAAGTTGTGACACTTATATAATAAATTATCAACATGAAACGACTCAAGACTGTCATAACAATTCAAATCAAGAATCGACTAGTTGTTTTTGATTGTGACACTATTAGCTGCAGACACTCACTCAAGAGCGCTTCTTGAATAGTACAGTGTTAGAACGAATGAAGTCTCAATCGTTTGAAAGCAGTTGATTTCGAGCGCAAACACACAAGATTATATTTTCTTTGAATGCTGTCTGCTTTCATATTGATGCAATGATGCTCTTCATGAAGCTAACATGCAGTTTGTTTGACTCTTTGTTGTTTGAAAACTCGTAGCACTTTCTATTAGCTTTAGCAATACAAAACATGCGATCGAATAAAAGTCACGTTCTGTAAATTCGCTCGTTCTGAAATAAAATTACTCATATAGATCAAAGATCTTTAAATTTTCTAGAAAAAGATGAATATGTTTCAGAAAATGAATAATGCACGAATAAATCTTATTTTCATGACGCAGAAATGAATGACTTACACCTGTTTTTGAATGAGTAGATGATGTTGAGACGTCTTACAGAATTTTTCTTAGTATCGAGATATTTGAAAATTACAGTGAGTGCAAGAAGTGACTGTCGCTTGCTTTAGTCGTCATTCAGCTTTTGCAACAATCGATGTTTTATTCAGAATTGAAGTCATTCTCTGTCGTATGAAAGAGACATTGATTTATCACAAATCAATGTTCTGTCTTCAGAAGCGACTGATTCTGATCTTTATAAGAACAAGAATGTTTTTAAATATGATCATCTTTGCTGATTTCATCAATTCAATCTTTTACACATCATTCTCAAAAACTGTCAATCACTGCACTTCACGATGTTTCGAGTCTGACAAAAAATACGATCTATGATGAAATTGAATGAAGACTGATACATCTCTTTGACTGATTCTCAGTCAGCAGCACTGTTACATCATCAAGATAAAAATATCGACATCTTGCAGCAAATCATACGAAACTTCAGCGATTTCAACAGTACTTTCATCTCGACTGTCATCTTCTATATCAGCAAAATTTGCGTTGAGAATGATGAACTCATGTTCTCTTACATTCGTACAGTGCTTGAAATTCTCGTTCTGTTCTTCATCACGATCTCGAATTTTGATTGAATCATCGATGATCGAGCTTCTTATATTTGCAGACAAACAGAAATTATGTCAGCGATCGTCTTTTCGCTCACGCAGACATTTGTTGATTCTCAGACACTGTTCGCAGAGAATTGTCTTCTGAGTTTCAAGTTGTTCAAGAGAATTTCGCGTCGCAAGCACTGTCGAGCGAAGATCATCAAGAATATCATTGATCTAATCAGAATCATGTCTCTAGACATAATCTTAATGATATTCGACTCAAAAAGTCACGTTCATCAGCTCAATGTCATCATTTTTCTGAAGAAACTCAGATTTATCGATCACTATTGAATAGCAAGAGCATATTCTCTTGTCATAGAATCAACAGAAGAAGAATCTTCTAGATACTCAGACGAGATGCTTGAGTCGTCTTCTCTTCTGCTTTGAGATCTTTTTTGAGAAGTACTGTATCTTTGCTGATGATTATAGTTTAGATCGCGACATATTTTCAAAGATTTTGACTTACGATTAGCTTAATTCTTTCACTCTCATAATGTTGATACTGATTGATTGATCGACACAATTCGCAAATGCTATCGCTTCATGAGAATGATTCTGATTGATATTGTCAAGTCTCATGACTGTGAATCTCTTCGTCGCTGATCTCATTAAAAACAAGCATCAATCAGCGAGTGAAAATCTTTGAACTGTATTGAGCTATTGTCACTCTCTGTATGACTTTAGAAGTTCTTTCATTAAAAAGTAAAAAGTGAACGAGTGATTTCGCTTTCTAGTGCACTATTCTCATATGAGCTTTTTGAATATGTTCTTCAGCAGAAGTCGTTCTAGTAAGTCTGCAATGTCGTTTTTAAGAATCTCAAGCTGATCATCAAGCTCAGAAATCGTCTTCTTTAATTCTGATCGAAGTTTCAGCAGAGTTTTTATGAATGACTCACGTTCTTTAGATTTGATTTTCACGAATCTGAAACAAAGTTAATAGTGAATCTTGATGACAAAATCATACAAGATCATACTGTCTATTGAAAATTGAATGTTCATTCTTGATACAATGATCTTCTGAAATGAGTAATAAAATCGCAGCATTGAACGCATTACACAAGAAAACTCATATCTGATCTTCATCTCATCACGTTTAATACTTACAATACTCTAGTTCTCGCTGCTTCGTTAGATGTGACTTTTGCAGTTCAGAATGAGCTTTCTTCATGAATATTGTGAATGTTCTCGTCACTGCGTTTTCTTTGTCATCGACTTCAGATTTGAAGTCACTCTGCTTGAATGATGCATCTTTCTTTCTGAACTTTGCAACATCTTGCAAAATCTTCATTGTAAATATTCATTTTTCAATGCGTAAAAGCATCTTGTCTTTGAATGATCTGATCTGAACACGCTCGACAAGTTGACAGATTGTCTTAGTCGTCGAATCAATCTTCGATGTTTTGAGCTTAACGTGACTTTTCTCTTGAGCGATTGCATCATTTCAGATCATCATTACTTTCTCACATTTGATTTCTTCAATCATTTGAAGCAACTTCTCTGCTCGTTCTTGATGTTTAGACACAATTTCTTCATGCTTGTGCTTATATCTTATAGTGACGAGATCATCTCACTTCTTAACTCACGCGTCTTCAGAGCTCAAATGTGATGAGAGCATTCAATCAACTCGTCGACTCTTCTTAGATTCTGATTGATTCTGACTCGACTCATCATTTGAAATGTCTTCGAGAATGCAACGTCGCTTGATTCTGAGTGTCTTATTTAAAGATAGTATCATATTCAATATCTGTCGCTCACTCTTTTCTTGACGTTCTAATTCGAGAAGACGTTTAAGATAATGATATCGAAGTTGAACATTATCGATCTGCTTCATCAATGTGTCTTGATTTGAGACAAGACAATCAGCGTTATATATCATGAAGATTTCACAATCAGAGCTGTTTCTTTGCTGTTGAGAGAACTGCGTAATGTTAGTAGTGATGATAACACGATGACAAAAGAAGCATCTCAACTTATCTCACTGCTTATAGTGTAATGTCGATCTTGGCGCTCTCATTCTTTCATTGCCTGAATCAATCGCTTCTTAATGACTGACAATGTCTTCGATGATCTTAATATGTCTTCGTCAAGAGAGTCGTACTGTTGAATGAAATTACGTGTAAGATTCACGTCAAACAACGTTCAATGACTCTGAAAGCAGCATGAAAGAATGACGCGATCATGATTGCAATTTAGCGATCATCGTCTTTGATTGAATTTCTGATTGTTATTCTTGATTTTTATTAATGATATATATGAGCTGTGCAACATCAAGATCATCGATGATCAATTGAGAGAGAATATCAACGACATCAAGTTGAAATTAGTGAGTCACTTCTTCTTCTGAAAATGTGAGAAGAAGTCATCAATTTCGTTGAGATCAACGATCTTCGAGTATTCATCACAATTAACGATGAAGCTTTGCTCACGATAGAGATCTCTGCAGTACTTGATCATCTGTCTCAGCTTGTTCTCAATTGATATTTCAATGTTCATCATGATCGATACAGCATCAACTTCTTTCAAGATAAAAGTTTTGTGAAATATAGTGATCGCTTGAGACGAGCTATTAGATACTGATAATCGATCATTGATATTAGAGTTTTGATCAGAGACGAACTGATGCTTGACTTTTTCTGACACATCAAGCGACTCAGACTTCGAGTGTGAGCGCAATCTCAAGAGTGTTAGATAGTTCATTGTGATAGGCTTGCGTGATCTCATCATCACATTCAAAAGATTATTATTCAGAGCATTGATGATCTCACGATTGAATCGCATCTTCATATGTTTCTTCTTTTGACGTTTTTGCTTCTGCTCTGTCTTCTCTTTGAGTGCTATTGTCACGTGTTTCAGACTGTTGAGAAGCTTGACGTAATTCTGTCTTGAATTCGATCTGAAGTACGCAGAGAGAAGCTCTACTATCTCATTCAACGTCTAAGTGTGATCAGTCAAGAATTTTTCAGAACACGTCACGTACTAAAGATGAATCTTTTAACATTTGACTCATTTTTGACGTAGATTCGTTGCGAAAGAAATGCTAGATCACATGATGAAAGTTCTTTGCTCTGAGACAAAGAACTTTCTTAGTTTGATCACGTGATATAAGTTTCTTACTTACGGACTCAGAACTACTGAGGAATGAGTGAAGCTCTTGCGAGTACGTGATGATCATATACTTAATGAGATTTCGAGAAAGTCGTCTGATTGTCAGTAGCTTGTAAAACAAGAAAGAGAAGAGCATGTGTAATAAATGAACAGAATCATGATCGACTTCGTCTCAACGCGCAGTTGTTTGTAACACAAAGAATTGCTGTCTCTGAACTAGAAGTCAATTGAATGATACAGTTTTTTAAATATCATGTCAAGACTTTCGTGCATTTCACGCTCGACTTTAATATGTTAAACAAAGCTAAATGATCAAACACATGACTGATATTCAGTGCTGAAGTCGTTGATCAATCTATCGATAAACAATTCGATTTGAAATGATATATGCTGTGTCAACTTTTTGATTCTCGCTCTGTCAATTCAGAGACAAACAATGTTATCGATCTTGACTGTGCGAATCTTTTTTCACAAATTCTGAGCGAAAAGATCGTAGAAGCGTGCGTAGTTAGAGAAGAGACGATTACTAGCATATCATGATTGTTGTGAGCTTTATAGCTCTTTCTTCTAACGCTGCATCAAAGAAGCGCTGATGAAATGCTGTGCTTCGAGATCAAAACTGTGTCAATAAGACTTTCGATCTTGAAGTTTATAGCGTTTTCTCTCTAGTGTCGTATTCACTTCAGTCAGCAGATCAAAGTTGAGTAAAGTCAATCTATGCTGTCTATGAATCATTCTTGAACGTGAATTCGATAGCGCATCAAGAGCGAAGAACGACGAGAAACAGCGTATTTTCGCGATTGAGACGATCGTATCGGCATGCGCTCACCATCTAGTCGAAGACTTACACAATCTATTCGACTGAGACAGTTCAATTTTTTATCGAATCTAGAAAGCAGTGACTATGAAGCGCTGAGTGCTTGACAGTTACCTGACTGAAGAGACTGACAGAGAGAGTAGTCAGAGAGAGCAATCAGAGAGAGCTCGCTTATATAAGTCTCGATCGATCAGTCGAAGATAAGATAACAGTATTCTTCTCTCGTGTTCGCAATAACAAACAAACAAAGACTACGCAAGCAACATTGCATATCTGTGCTTTACACTCTACATTCTTACTATCGTTGACACAGTCGAATTATAGATTATGAATCTTACGCGAGATTCTCTGTCATCTTCGAAGATATCTATTCGAACTGTCACATTGAACCGCTATATTCTCTTTCGTCATTCTGAGTACGACGATGTCAACAACGTGCTTCTAAGACTATTGACGCTGAACTCAGCAGCTGATGAAATGACTCAGAGCTTGTATGCACAATATGTCTTGAATGTCTGTGAAATAATAGCTGAAAATCGATGAGATGAATGACTGTCGAAATCGAAAAACTCTTCTATGACAACTGCAGCAAATATCATTGAGTCGAGCAGCGTACTTCAGAAGCTCAGCTACTACTTTCATCTGTCGTCTTTGCAAAGCGACACTGACAGCGATCGTACGAATGTTTCATACTCATTTGTTTCAACATTCAGCGAATGACGCTTCTCTCATCATGAACTGCCTGAGTCATGAAGACAAGTCACTCTAGCAGATGCAAAATCATCATATCAATCTTTCTTGAAATTAAATCTTAATCTCGCTCTTCAGACGCGTGACGAATCATGTCGCATGATCAATTGCAAAGAGAGCACTCAGATTGCACATCTATGTTCTCAAAAAGAAGCTGACTGATGATATCTCAATTCAATGTCAAGATATAACAAGAATTCAGCAAGCATTCTTGACGATCTATTTAATACGATTCTTCTTCGAGTCAATCTTCACATTGCATTCGACAATCTCAAATTCGTCTTCGTACTCAAATCATTCTCGCTCAGATTCTCACAACTAGTCACTCACTTGATGAAAGCATCAAGCAAGCTGAAGCACTTATATCACAATCGATTGCTGCAGTCTATGCGCTTCAGCATTGAATTGCTCTTTGCAAGATTTGCTTGAACAATTCTTTTCTTTCTTGAGAGCTTCTTGATCAACAAAAAACGTCGTCGTTTACTTCTGATGAAGAATAACATGAATTTCTCAAATAATGACTTCGTCTCATGAGAGAAATGCGCACAGTTCTCAAGAACACGATCTCTCAGCTCTAAGAAACGCAAGACTGATGCTCAAGCGCTCAACGATAGCGATGAAAGCTACTCGATAAGCGAAGAAGAAGAGTCGTCATCTCGAAAGAGACGTCAACTTTCGAATTGCACATCGAACGTTTCAACTGCACATCACTCAGAATCTCTTGAATCGTCTCAGAATTTGTTAGAGGCCAGCATAAAGCGAGTCATATGAGTGTAATGTAACGAGTATATAAATGCTAAGAAAGAAAAGTATCTAGAAGGGAAGAATCGACTATCTATATGACTCAGAAGAACATAAGCTAATCCTGAATAGAATTGACTTCGGAACAAGTCTATGCTCTAGCGGCGAGCAATCGGCGATAGCTCTCAGGATAGTCATCAACATAGTCATCAACATAGTCATCAACATAGCTATCAACGAAGGTGCGTAGCTAGGATCATAACAGAATTCATCGCATTCTTTCGACTTGCTGAATGAAATCAGTCAGAGCGAGAAGATAGCATTTAGTTTCTCGACTTCAGACATCTTCTCGTCATCACATCATCTTAGTCATTATCGAGATGTTGATCATACAGCAGATATCAGTGCTAACGTAGCGCTCGCACAAACTTGACTGACAAAAGAACGTCTTCGCTCTGATTTTAGTGAGCAATGAAAAAAGAATAAAGCTTGAGCAGACAAGATGTGAAAAGAAAATATTACGTTTTTTGATGAGAATGCAAGACGATGGCTTGAAAGCTGTGAAAGAAAATTTCAGAATGAACTAGAAGAGAAGACGATGACTTGAGTCTTTCAATTAAAGAATGATATTGCAAAGCTTACAAAAGTTTCGTGACAAAGATAGCGAAATTCTCAATTTTCTTTCGCGAGGCTAGATGCAGTTTTCAAACGAATATTATAGAAAGAAGCAAGATAGCAAAATCGTACAAGACATTGAATATAACGTCGATCATATCAGAAGCGTCAGTATTAGCGCAGTGATCATTGATGATCAGTTTGTTTCATATCTTCTTTCGTGAAGTGCAGACGAATATATCGAGCAAGACGTTGACGATGTAAAAGGTCAGATTTTCTTAGATAAGCGATTGAGAACACACAAACAATCTCATGTTGCTTTTTCGATTCGATACGAAAATCTTGAAATACTGTAACAATATGAAAAGCTTGATCACAGCTATGACGATTTCATAGACTATAGACGTAACATTCACATACTATAGAAAATGTTAATAAGTTTTGTGTGAAAGAAGATGATATTTGTGTCAATGTACTCAAAGAATGAAAAATAAGTCTTCAAGAGTTATGTTTCACTGATGAACTCTCATGTCATGATAATCTGAGTGAAGAATTACTCGTCTCTTCTCAGTTCAGCAAGCGCTTCTCAGACGCATCATCAAAATAAGTGAAAATATTTAAGAAGCAAATTACGCGAGAAGATATTTCAACTTATTTTGATGATGCATCTGCTCTCTGCATGTCGTTTCTAGATGTCATTCTGCGCGATCTTCATTGTTTCTTGAATCATCTCGTCATCATCATTCTGATTCTAGTTACACACAAATCGATCTAGAGATACAATTGAGACTTACACACGACGAAGAGCAATCACTGTTTCATCTTCGTCTTCACTCTCTCTGCACTTTGAATCTTTTTTCACTCTCTCTCAGCTCTGTTTTCATGTGAACTCATGAAGATAATCATGAGGTCAGAATTGAAGTTTTGAGCAATCAAATCAAGCGTTTCACGCAAGATTGAGTTCGATTAGTGCTCTGTTCATCTATAAAAGTAGATTAGTTTCTCGTTAACTCGATATGTCATTGCTATCATGTCAGATATTACAAAATCATGCGATCAATGATTTCTAGATCTACTATCAATATCATCGCAGCACTCAATGCATCTTCTAATGCTGCTCAACGTAATCAAGAAGCGTCATTGCATTCTTTTCTAGCATTTCTTACTGTTTCAGTCTTTATATTTGATCTTGAGATAGTGCTTTTCATTCTATTAAAGAATAGACTTACACAGTTATAGTGAGTCTCTTTGTTCATGCTAGAGCTGAGAATCGACGATTAACACATGACAGTCAGTCTCGAACTTATCTTGTATCTGAACAACAACGTGCTAAGATATCTTCTTCAAAGATACTTTCATGAATTCTGCTTGTATTTTAAATCTCAGATTGAATCATTCTTCAGAAATCTGATCTTGATGCTTTCTTTTTTCTTTGTTATCTTTGCACACTTCTGAAAATATTTATTTCTCTAAGTCTGATCATAATTTCAATTCTTATTTCATTAAATCTTGTTGATGAAAAGAATGCTGTCGAGAAAGTTCAAGATCTGAATCGACTAAGTTGAGAAAATGTGAGACTGAGATACATCGACTTTTACTGAGCTCATCTGATAATGATCTTGAGCGTGATCATCTTTGTGTGTCATACTATGTATATGAAATTACTCGAGTATATTCGCGTTCGACAAGCATATCTCACATCATCTCAGCATCGTCTTCAAGTCTTTGCAAACACTATTCTTGTGACGAATATTTCTAAAAGATTCTTGTTCATTTCGACTCTTACTCATCTTTACAGCAATTTCTCTGATGAAATACGCACGATATGAATCAATCGAGATCTCATCAAGTTATCGAGAAAGATTCAAGAGAGAAGAAAAGTAGTTTTCACATTGAAGATCGCAGAGACGAAGCTTATGAGATTGACGATGAAATCTTCTGAAGCTCGAAGCGATCATGAGCTTACAAAAGTCGAGAAGAGTGATACAAGTCATCTCGATGTTGAAAGTAAAGAATCTCTTTGAAAACGATATCTAGATAAAAAGAATCGTGAATACATGCGTCTTTCAATCTTCAGTCAGATCTGAATGTCTTCAATTTCTTTCGTGAGAAGCAAAGTCGATATCATCAATCACTGCTGACAAGAAATAACTCGTTTAAACAATGAGATTGATCAGAATCAGCGAGAGTCAGAGAAGTACTCGCTCACAAGCTCAGCATTCATACAGTTCAACACTCAAGAGATCGCATATATGACTCGTCAGTCTCTCGTTCATTGTACGTCGTTGTGTTTAAGATCTCAATACATCAAAGCTTCATCAGTGAACGTAAGATGAGAGAGTTTGTTCAAGAAATGATGAGATCGTTACGTGCAATCTGCTTTAGCTCTCATTGTTGTTGTCTCACTCATTGTTGCATGAGCTATTTCTGTCGTCTTTACTGATCTAGTATTTCAGATTATTTATCTTACGAGTTTACTATCATAACTACATTGAATAAATCAACTTTCAACATGACTACTTGATTTCATTGAAGATGTTCTGTCGCAACTGATACTGATCTTACTTACAATGTTGCTTTCGCTTATACTACGTGCGATTACAAGACGTCAGAGTCTGTTAACGAAGATGATCATTGAGTTATCTTTACAAAAGTACTATTTCGCGTTTTTATTCATGCAAGTTTTTCTTACAGTCTTCTTGTTTTCAAGAATCATGATTGTCGCTTAAGAAATTCTTCATGATCTGAATTTCTTGTCAACGATTTTGACTATCAATCTGTCAAAGACAAGCAACTACTTCTTCTCTTATCTTTTGTTACAAGACTTCTTGATAAGCGCAGATTCACTTCTGCAAATGAAAAAATTGATCAACTGAATTGTTCTCGCTTCTATCACGAGTCATACGTCTAGACAGAAATGAGAGAGACAGACAGATTTGTCTCAAATGCAGTGAGACACACTTTTTCTCATCTATACTAATCTCGTCTGCATTGATAAGTTGTACTTGTATCATTTATCTACTCTGCTAAAATTTCGACAGAAATTATATATTCAATGATCGCTTCACTGATTCTTGTGTTTAGTTCTATTATCTTTAGTCTGTTTTGAGTTGTGTTTCGCTATAATCTGCTCTATGTCACAGAGTTTCGATCAAATATTAACGATCTACTTTATTCAACAACTCTGAATCAGCTCTTTATCAAGATTTACGTTATGAAGCTTTGTATGATAGACTTATTCTTCTTAGTGCGTGATGATCATGACAGATCTACGTGCGTCGATCAAGCTGTGATCATGATCATTGCTATCGCGATGACAGTGATCTTTCAATTTCTTTTGAACAACGCATTTGCATCACTTCTTTGATTTCTGTCGTCAACTGAGATGAAAATAGCGAAGAAAGAAGAAGAAGAAGAGAAAGAACAGAAGTATCATACATCAGAAACAAACAATTATCTTCGAATTCTGATGCAAAATCTTTGAAACTGAACGACAATTTCAACTGCAAGTCAAGATTCTATTATCATTCTGTTCTTCGATTTGCATGATAGCAAGAAAGATTTTGCATCGAACGAGCTTGATAGTTTTGTTTCATTAACGTTTCAGCATGAGACTCTTCACATTCAAAGATCTGTGATTTGAATTTCAAAAAACAGTCTGAGAATCAGTGATAATGAAGTCTTTCATATCAGAAAATATGACAGCAATATGAGAATCAGTAACGAGAATGCAGATCTAGATATAAAGAAAAGAATGACTGTTACGCAGAATTCTCGTGAATTTTCAGAAGTAGAATTGAAGCTTTAAGTCATCAACATCATGAGAGACACGACTTCTATCTTCTTTGACAACTTCGAGCTTCATGAGAGCTTTGACATGTGATCAATAACGAGTCGACATTCGAAGAAGAAGAGAAGAGAAGAAAGAATGTGAGAGACGTGCTGAAGATTGACAAATGACTTGTTTTTCAATCTGCTGTCTATAACAAAAGCTCTAAATCTTGAGCATTGTCTCGTAGACTGAATATTTATAAATGCAGTGATGCAACGTCTGTGACTAAAACTTGTGAAACAAATCTGATGAAGCGAGATGACTATTATATTTGCTGTCTACTAGTGAGTAGCTCAGCATCTGCGAACTGCTACATTTTGTTTGATTTCAAACTATCGAGTGAAACAACGTTGAAATTAGCGTCAACGCTTCGCATAAGACGTGTGAGAATCAATTATCACATGACGCTCGTGTAAACAACATCTCAGCAGTCTGATTGTGAGTCTCATGATGATACTTGATAGTGCAATCAAGCTAACGATGATTAATTTCATTTGAGAAATAGTCGCTTTCTTTCACAGTTTCTCTACTTGATCACTAGAATATCAGATTCAATAAGCTCATCGCTTTACTCAAAGCTGTCGTCTGCACAATGTTTAGACTCATTTCATCTTCAGTATTGAGATTCATTATCTTTTTAAAAAATTATGTTATCAGTTTACAAGGTTTTAAATTAAGTTCTGAAACATTAATAAGAAAATATGAGCGTGTGTAATATGCTTAAATTGCTATTTAATGATCAGAAGCTCAAATATCTAGCTATTGCTTGAGGCTAGCTCTATCACAAGACTACAATCGAGTCAGTTTCAAAACAAAGTTCACTTCAACATTATCTTTCAGACTCAAGCTGCGACGATTAATCAGATAATCAAGTGCTTCGCTGCATTTTAGTGCTACTTATATTGATAAAAAGATACATCTGAAGTGTACGAAGATGCGCTTTTGTTTGCTTGCGATGATACACTCGAAACTTGTGTGCTCAGAATAAGCACATTGATAACAGACATAGAATAAGATAATGATTCGTAGAGATTGAAGAGAAAATCGCGTTCGTCGAAGAGATGTGAGCATCTGCGTTGAAGTCATTTGATTAATGCATTCTTAAGAGATTGCGATGATCGTTCATTGTAGAGTCTCGATCGAACAATGATAAGACAGCACATTTTTCTTGTATGAGATCTGCTTTTTGATTTTTGATTTTTGATTTTGATATATGAATTCTTTAAGAATGCGACAGTAGATGAGTCATTTCAGAATATTTATGCAAGTCTTCAGCTCTGAATCATTAACTGTAGATGTCAGCATCAGTTGTGAACATCGTCATCAGTTGTGAATGTCAGCATCAGTTGTGAATGTCGTCGTCAGATATTAATCGAAAATTGCTGACTTCTTGTCTTCTCGCTGCTGTCTCAGTTTGCATTTTCATGAAGTGAGTACGATCTGACAGCTTAGACATTCTAATGACATTCTTCACAACGTCAACTTCTGCAAGTCATCATCTTGATGCAACAGCTTCAACGCTACGAGTCGTTTCACATCACACATTATTTGATCTTATGCTCAAGCGAGCAGCTTTTTCTGACAAACGCTACTACGTCAGATCATCAACGTCGATCTATCTCTTTGAATTCGATGAAACACTGTGTATGTCTGAGCTGACAGACATATCAAGTGCTTTCTCGTCATCGTCTTCTTTCAAAGCTGCAAGAAGAATCTCTGCGTCTTGAATGATGAAGAAAGACAATGTGCTGCATACACGAATCATGAGAAGAGCTTGAAACACGTGAGATTCTTTCTCGCTCATGCATTAAAGATCACTACAGAGCTTTTTAATCTCTTTCTACAGCATATTTGACTCGATCGCTGCAAAGAAAGAATTCAATGAAGTCGTCTCTTCTTTTCTTTTCAGTACTCATGTGTTTTTTCTTTGCATATCTTCTGATATTCTGTAAGTTTATTTGCTGATTCGAAGAACATGACTTTAGACTGAACGACACTATAGTCAGTGCACAGTCAAGAATTCATGCTCATAACGTAATATATTATAGTAAGAAGAGCACAGAAGTCGAAGCAGCGTCATCGAAACAATTTCTTTAGTTTTGTGACATTCTGATTATTGTCAAAGCTAATACATTTGCTATTTGAATCTTTCAAATACATTTGTCTTCGAAAACAACTGCTCTTTAATGACTCAAAGTCTCGAAGCTCTTAGAATTGTCACAATTGAAGACAAGTAGACGACTCATTCTTCGAAATGTTGTAACAATCTTTATTCATTTCGATCATGAAGCGCGTCACAAAAATTTCACAACTTCAGACCTCAGTATCATTCGAATCTTGATTAAATTTATTGAGATTCAGCTTCTCTTGATTCTTTAAAGTTCGAGATATTTCGAAGAATCAAAAATTTGAAGATTTATTCTTATTCTCAAGATAGTAATTCATTACATAAGTAAGACTTGCGCCTGCTATTTGAAACTTATTGTCTGTGCAATTCGATTCAGAATAGACGTCGATTTCTACTTCTGCGTCTGTTCAGATCATTAAATCATAATTTCTTGTCAAAAGATATGAACTGTTTTCGACTGTTGATAGAGCGTATTCATGTGTAATGACTAGATAAAAGCATAGAAGAGAGATAACAGAGATCTTTAGAATGTCACGAAATGACATTGTGATCTAGTTCTGTCTCAAGTCGTCAAAGATTCAATGCGTTGATCAACAAATCTCACGACTTTTATACTCTCAGTAGTATTCAGTTTCAACTCATCTGAAAGTCTATTCTAAAGCTTTGAAAGAAGAATAATGAAATTCAATTTTATGATCTTCGCATCATGTTTTGATAATTGAATGCAGATAAGAATTCTTTACATAGTTTGCTGAAAGAATAGAATTTCTTAGACAAAATTATGTTAGAGCATTCAAAAGCAATACAAAGAAACGATATCATGAGACTTTATTTATGAATGCTCTCATGAGCATTTCGAATATGATGAGAGACTGAATTAAGAAAGCGTTGTCGCTATCAAATCTGAATGTTGTCAATTTTCGACGTCATCAGCTGTGAATGCTGTCATTTCATTCATCGTTTAATAACGCAGCTGATTTCGAACATCTTGATTCAGTCTCTCGTAATTATTTCATGAAACTTTGTCTTCGACACGCAATATGAACTGAACAGAAATTAAGTATTAACGACTTTGACAGCTTCTAAAAGCATCATTTAAAGATGACAAGAATGATGAATGAACGACGACTTCAAGAAAAGTTTCACAAATGTAAGACAAATGTGTTCAAGAAAGCGAATGAGCTGACGTGAATGACAGAGTCAAAGATACACATAATTATTCAGCATAATAATAAATATCATACATATAAATCGACAGAGAAGATCAATTGATCTTCGTTCGAAGAATTAGTGAGTCACATCGAGTTCATCTTGAAACATCATTGAATATGATAGAAGAAAGATCAAACGAGCATCAGTCGTTCTGCAGATTTTCAGATCTCTATTTCGAAGATAGTGAGAGCAATACATCAGTCAGTTGTGAAGAAAGATCAAGATGCGAGTTGTTTCGTTGTTGAACAACAAGTCTTGCATGCGATTCAGACAAAGTCATGTGTGCAAGAAGAGTGAACACGCATGAGATCTTCTGTGCTATTATCGCTCGAGTGTCTCATAGACTGATACTGAAGAGTGTGAACGAAGAGAGAGTCGCTGAAGATCAGCAGACTTTGAATTCAGTGATACTTGTCAATCACATTTTCTTCTGAGCTACTATATGTACAGATGCATTCAGCAAACATGACAAATACGTGCACTCGTGTGTTTTCTTCGCCTCTTTATGCAGCATATGTGGCTAACAGTTGAAAGTGCTATTCGTTGAGAAGAATGAGAGTCATCGTATAGAAGCAACATCTAATTTCTCATCATGAGTTTTAGCTTATGCTTTTTAAAACTTTGAGTCGTCATGATCTTCTGTTGCACAATGTACTTATTGTCGACTTATGCTTTTACTTACGTGTTGATGAAGACGAAAGCGTTTGCTGTCATTCTTCGCTCGCTCTCTGTCATGTCGCGTCGAGTTTCGAGAGACTTAGCATTGACGATCGCTGCTTCGATCGGCCTCACTCGATTTTGTCAGGTGGCGAGCAATATATTTTAAGGTGAGAAACGATTTCATCAGAGCTCTTTGACTATTTTCTTAAAAGTCACATGACTAAGTGCTGATAGATGCAAAGAGATAAAGAGTCATATTTTCTATTTATCGCTTATTAACAATAGTTTGTCAGAACATCTAACATTCTTTCATGACAAAAAGCTGAGATGAATGAGCGTGAGATGAGAAACAATAGACATCGCATGTCGCTACAGCAGCTGTATAACTATGAAGCTCACAGAGTGTGTAGTCGGCGAGAAACGTTAGCATGGAATGCTCTTCGTTGTTCGACTTTGTCAACAACAAAGTTTCTCTGTCAAGATTTGCCTTATGTAGCGCTTCGTCGAGTCGGCGATCGTCAACTAGGGCAGTAATATGATTCATCTTCTTGTGATGAAGACATTCTTCGGCGAGAAAAGTGTTCATGAGCCTAAGAACTTTGTCTTCATCGATTCCTTCAAGGAAAAACAAGATATGTTGTAGAGATACTCGCGCGACTTCTTGAAACACAACTCGTTTGCAATTAATTAATCCATGTTGATTTTTTGCCTTGATGTCAAGCGTTCACATCAACCGGCAACCGGTTTATATATAAGATGTAAGCGCTGAGAGGTAGCGCGACTTAGTAGACCACTTAGCGCCGTCACATAAGCGTCAAGAAAGACCTAAAATCGGGCATTCATTTCGTCTTCACCCTCGTTACCGTTTTTGCCGCTCTCACTCGGCTACGTTCCCTCGGTTAAAGACAAAGTTGCAAGGCACGCGGGTAGCAAAAAAAGCTCGACTCACAAATTTTCCTCGCACTCAACCACCAAACTTACTACTGAATTAAAAGAGATATATTATATTTTAATAGTCTGTCATTCTACTCTCTTCTTCTATAACTGCTTTTAATCGCTCTGGCATAGTAGAAACCTTCTCAATTATGTACTTCTGTGAGACATGAGACCATCCTTCGTAAATCAGCCCCTTCGTAGTGTGATCATCTCAATGAGAATACTTTCGAAGCTTCTGTTTTGGTACCTGCCACATATTCTCTATAGAAGATAAATCAGGTGAAGATGCACAATTGAAGTAGTGCTTCAGCTTGTTCTCTTGTTTCCAGGTTCTAACGATGTTTTTTGACCCTGTTCCATGATCTGAATCACCATCCTTCTTCAGCACGAAACGGGGGTGATTTTCGATCCAGAGCTTGACTATAGGCTTCAGAATTTGCTCCAAGTAGACCTTCAGAGTGAGTTGTTCCGAGCACGTCGTAAAAATGAATAGTAAATTTGGTGGTTGGGTGCGGGGAAAATTTGTGAGTCGGGCTTTTTTTGCTACCCGCGTGCAAGGGTTTCTTGACATCAGCCTTCTTATCTGCTTCCACCTGCAAACGCGAACTACCTTAAGACTGATATGGGAATTGTTGGCTGAGCATACAATGTTGAACAATCATCTGAGCGTTGATTGAAATAAAGAGTAGCCTTAATGCGGGGGGGATCTACACTAGTAGCGCACTAATATCAATCTGTCACAATCTGTTCTATCTCAAATCTGCGTCAAGGCTATCTTCAACTTCTTGCTACTTCGAAACCTCGCTGACATCAAAAAAACTCTTTCTTGCAGCTGCATTAGTGCACAAGGTTCTATTTGCTTTGGTCCGAAACGATTATACTCGGCCAACTATCAAAGGCAGCCTGCATGGCGATTTCATACGACAGGTGATGTCGTTCATTCTTCACATTGAAAATAACGGGCATAGCTGATCTGTTTCGTTATTACAGTGTTCTCATCTCTACTCCCTTCAGGTTCCTCGTCGGGCTCGATACAACAACATTCACGGTTCATTCTACACTCATAGCCCACCATTCGAAACCCCTTGATGTTCTTGTAAATGGAAACCTGTCGGAAGCGAAGGGGGAATGTGCCCTGCTGCAAGACGTCGATGAGGGTACATTTGTCCGATTCAGTCAATACGCATACACAGAAGAGTACATTGCTGCGGCTTCAGACATTCTGACTGATTCATCCACGATTACCTCTACGTATCTTGTTCCGAACGAAGCTTCCAATGCGCAGCCGAAGCCGGAGTCATAACTAGAGCCCGTGCGAGACTTGTCTGTTTTTGATACTAGTAATGACGGCTGGGGGTTTTCCAAGAAGGATGAAAAGAAAGCGAAGGTCTGTTCAAAGAAGTCCGAGTTATGGGGGAATTTCAAGAGCAAAGCAAATTCCACCTCGAAGCCTGCTTTTCAGCCTCGGAAAAACCGCGAATCATGCGAAGATTACACTGAGGTCTTTCTCTGTCATGCTAGGCTCTATGTATTCGCTGACAAGTATGATGTTGGCCCGCTTAGAGACCTTTCTCTCCATAAGCTTCAGCGGACTTTGGCCGAGTTCATTTTGGACGATAAACGAGCTGAGGATATTGTCAATTTACTGCGGTACAATTACTCAAACATTACTGACTGTTCAGAGTCTATTGATGACTTAAGACTACTAGTCGATGGCGCATTATGTCAAATAGCCAAAACACTCTTTCCTTCGTCAGAAGTCAATCGATGTCGAATACGAACTTTTAGATATGAAATGCCTAATTTTCCGAGTCTTCATCTGGTCATCTCATCTTGATCAGCAACAGTCTCAACATCAAGAACGGTCGAAGGGGCAAAAAGCAAGGCCTCTTCTGCATTCAGATTGACGATCTGAACGAGTATTTGCTTGATCACATCGCTTTCAGTCCTTGTCGATGTATTCATTGAGGCTGCTGCAAGATGGCTTTTTAAGGCCTTCATTCAATCCGGAGAAGTGAATCGATGAACTAAGGTGAACGAACAGAGATCAAGAAGCTTCGAAGATATGATGGGTTCCTGAATGGCGATGATCACACGACAAGCAAGGTGCCTCTGAAGGCGAACGGTTGTAACCAACGATTCCGTCAGCTTTTGCGCTGCCGCGGACTCCCTCAAAAACTTAATTTCGTAGTAAATATTAGCAACTAATTTCAGACGCGGATTGGCAACGTCACCTACCTTGTGTGCCTCATCAAGTGCAACAACTCGTTCGATGTTCATCTTCTGCTCTAGAAAAACACTCAGACAAATCTCAAATAACGCACATGCTGAGTCGGCATTCACAAAAGGACAGCTAAGGTCAACAATAATGAGCTTTCCGGGGGAGAAAGTCCAGTCATTTCCTTTGGTGCTCTGTTTGAACCTCAAGTTTGGGGCCGCGATAAAGCTTTCGAGCAGATCAAGTCGGAGATTAAGTGGTTCAAGTTGCGCTGGAGTGAGATCTGTTGCCAAAATTCGCCTTTTGAAGTCGTGATAATCTATCCCGGGTTTTGGGTTGGGCTCGCGAGCCATTTCTCGCAGTATTTTATATATTACTTGTATGTATAGAGGAACCTGTCCCTCTGTGCTATCAACAGCCATAAGAGTCATCAGCCTTTCAACGTTCAGATACCTCTGCTGGAGTAAGAGAGGTTCCACTTTGGGTCCATCCCCCGCAAGCTTCGGTAGATTTTGATAGAGCGACTTCATTCTGGCGAAATTACTGAGCGATATCAGCACAGTCACTTTTATTCCGGACGAGCAAAGGTAGGCTGCTTCACAAGCATGACCGCCGACAGCCGACGTGAACGAATCATAGTGAAACACAAGTTCCGTGAGTGGATTTGAAAGTTGCGTCGCACACACATTTGGAATTAGACAATTCTTCAACATGCACGACAAAGAATGGCTTTTGCCACTTCCTTGGGACCCACAGATAAACACTGACCATGGCGCCCCAACATTCAGGAATATGCGAGGATCTTGCACGACTCGACAGACTGACTCTTCATTGCGTGTTGCCGAGCCAGAGGTCTGTTCGGAGGAAAAGTCTATTCGCTCGGCGAGCAAACCATATTGTGGGAAGGGATCGACCTGATCGAGTACTTGTTTTGTGATCTGGTATTTTACAGACATTGAGAAAAGCGGCGTTGTGCGAATCTCTTCAAGGTCGAAAGTGTCGTGGCTGATATTCTCTGACGATTTCAGAAGAGCCAAGTGATGCTCAAGGAATGAATCAGATTCAGGATCATATTCATTCTGACCTAAAGTAAGGTCTTACAATACATTTGAGTCGAATATCGGTGAGGATCTGACAATCCCTACTGATGAAGACATGTTGTTATCTGGTGAGCAACATTGAATTAATGTCAAGGCTCGCAGGGAGGTAGGAAGACAGATGATTCAAGAGCAATTCAAGTGCAAAGGATCTCATGGGAGATTGATGCTGACGTAGTAAGGATTGCTCTTGCAGAAGGAATATGGGCTGTAACGGAATCTACGCCTCAGACAACAAAGCCAGAAGTAGGAAAAAACAAGGTAGAATCTCTTAATAATAAATTTAGTCTTGACTGTATCTTTGACCTTGCAGGCTTGAAGTGATGAGGTAGAGCTCTCAATGCTATGAAAAATCGGACATGGTTGAGCAAGTGGTTCGTCGATGCCGTGTAACTCAGGATCGCACCATCATATCACAGAGTGAACCTATCACGAAGAAAGCGACGTTGTGAATCAGCGCTAATCTCTATTCATGATGACCTACATGAGCACTTAGGCACCCTTGTTGCGTGGCTGAGCTTCTTCGACGACTTTTGTTGAATAATACGGCTCTCAAATTTATTACCACGTTGACAGAATGAGGGTGCGATGACAAAATCTCTCTTCTCAAAATTAATGAGTTGAGAATGGTGAGATGCAGGGTTTCGTCGTGTATGGTGGTGAGGTCAATTGGGAAGAATCTACTCTATTTTCATGCAAGGCGTTCTACTGTGTGACCTGATTCATTCGCAAGGCCTGGAGAGCGTTGCCTTCAAAATAGACAGCGAATATCAAACATGTTCATCGATGTTTCATCATTGTCGAAAATCAATGAAGTATCATGTAAGACAAAGCAGACAGCACAAGCGTGCAACTTCACAGCCTGTTGAATATCATGAAGGACTCAAGATCTCTTCTCACTCTTCACTGTTGTCTGTGTGAGTTGTTCTCTCTGACTCATGATTTCGAAGTATCGTTGTCAACTTACTCTTTTCCTCTTGAGATCTTCGTAAAAACCCCCTCAGCATACGGTACCTCCTTTCCGAGCTTGCTGCTTTAGCTGATGTGTCGTTCTCAAGAAGAGCTTTTTGTCTGAATTTCTTTCCACAAACATCGCGAAATATACTCTGGATCGCAAACGATACCGAATTCTTCTGATTCTTTTCTCATGAAGAAAATGAAAAGTATTGATTTTATTGATTCGCTGGTGAGAATGCGAGAAACGGAGATCGATCGATACGATTCGAGGCGTCGGATTCTTGCGTTATCTCTTTTCATCTCGAAGCATCACAACGCAGTCATGAATAAACAGCCGAACGAGTTCAGTAAAGCGTCGCGTTTGATTATGCATATCGTCGAAAAGATATCAGCTGTCCTCATCGAGCATAACAAAAGCGTTTATGATCGACAAATGAATGGGCACAAATTGTCTATTCAATGACAAGGCAAAGTGCTCGCAACGCGTCTTGTATACAGAAACCCACAATTCAGAACATCTAACGATTCGTTCAAAATCTTCAGTCATGTACGCTTGACTCATTATCATATGTTCCCACATCTGAGCTGTGAACAAGCATATCTATGTTGATCCCCGAATCATCTCCACACTGTACATGAGATCTATCGAGCGATTCATCTAGTATCAGTAATCAGTTCCGCAATGTCTTCTATTCAAGAATTGCACTTTATGAAGAGTCTTCAAACAGCTGAACAAATTCAGCTTCTAGATCTGATTGACTCTCTTCGTGCGGAAGGCTTGAGTGAATTCACAGCTCTATCTCAGCTGATCGTCTGTGGAGACCAATCAAGCGGCAAGAGCTCTCTGCTTGAAGCAATCTCTGGAATTTCGTTCCCGAGAAAAGATAATCTCTGCACACGATTCGCGACAGAAGTCATCTTACGTAGGACTTCAGACTCTGAAATCACAGTTTCTCTGATATGTTTGAGACCTCATCAAAAAACCATATTTTTAACCTTTGTTGTACTGTATAGATGTCAGGAAAGAGTAGATCGTCGATCGATCAAGATCGTCTTCGGCTGTTTCGAAACGAAGTATCTTTCTACAATGACTTTGTGACGCTCTTTGAGCAGGCTAAAGATGCCATGAATCTTTTGTCTGTTGATGAAAACGCTTTCTTCGAAGATATTCTACGAATCGAAATCTCAGAATCGAAACAGTCACAGCTAATCATTGTTGATCTTTCTGACTTGATACATTCACATAACAAGCATCAAATCGAGCATGATGTAAATCTAGTTACGAGCCTGATTGTCAAATATATGACAAATTCAAGAAGTATTATCTTAGCAGTGATCTCAGCTAAAAATGACTTTTCAAATCAAATTGTACGATTTCTAATTTTATCTCCCTAGTCATATCTAACATGATCTACTTTCTAGATTCTCAAACGGGCTAGAGAGGTTGATTCTCAAGATCTACGAACTCTAGATGTCATTATCAAGTCAGATCAGCTTGAAAATGACACTGATGACGAGAAGATCTTTTTGAGTCTTGCCAGAAACGAGCAAGTTGAATTTCATCTGAGTTGGCATGTAGTCAGAAATTCGAACACTGAGGCGAGCAGCGAGGCTCAAGATCGAGATGCAATCGAGAAGCAATTTTTCGTCGAGAGCAATTTTCGATTTCTTTCGGCCACAAATCTTGGTATCGAACATCTACGTCAACGACTCAGCATGATTCTCTTTGATCAAATCAAAGTCGAGCTTTCACAGTTGATCGAAGATATCAAATCTGACATATCGAGCTGTCATCGGAAGCTGAAAAAGCTAGTTTCTGCTCGTATAACTCTCGATGATCAGAAGAATTTTCTAGTTGATCTGAGCGACGATTTTCAGAAACTCTGCGACGCTGCGATCAAAGACGACTACGAGCATGACTTTTTTGCAGATCGATCTCTGTTTGATAGACGTCTTTCAGCTATGATCGTCAACTTGAAAAGAGATTTCGAAGAAAAAATTCGGACGAAAGGAACACGATGAAAGATCGTACAGAGTGCAAGTCGTAAGAAAGATTGTTGAACTTGAGAGCAGGCAATTGAAGAAGTGCGCAAGTTGTTGAGAATGAGTCGTGAATGTGAAGGATAAACTTCTTTTCATTTTGAATACTCAATATGCACTAATTAGATGCTTGATTAGTTGTCGAGCTTCTCAAATTCATTATTAGTTGGTGAAATCTTTCGCGAGTACAGTGAGCCTTGAAAAGGTTTGACGCGTCGATACATCAACGACGTCTGAAACATCACTAAGAGTTTCGTGAAGCAAGCATTGCAGTATTTAACAGACGTCACAGTTAGCGATGTCTTACTACGATATCTACTCGATCTCATTCTGAATAATAAGCTGAATTTGACTTATATTAAACTCGATGAGTTGATTTCAATTCACAAAGAGCACTCTGAAACAAGAAATCACTACTTCACAGATATGTACAACGAACTTCAACGAAAGCAATCTGAGATCGAGATCATCAATGTGCTTAAAAAAGCATTTGCACATCGAAGCGAAATAACAGAAGATGACATTTCGTCTCTTGTGATCACGCTGCAACAGAAGTCTGAAGCTAATATGAATCTCGTTGCTGTCGAATTCACATACAATGCAATGAAGGCATTCTACAAGATAACAAGGTCGAATTCATGCTGTTGATGCTTTTCTAATAATTTCCAACTTTAGGTTTCGATGAAACTGTTCATCGACAATGTGTCAAATCTGATCGTTCGAGCGATTATCGCTTTTCAGTTGACATCTATGTTTTGTTCCAAGTCAGTCTTTGCGATGAACTTCTACATAGTGACAAAGATTGTCTCAGAGTCTGAAGACAAGAAACTTCAACGTCAAGAAATAAGCGAAAAGCTCAAGGTCTTGAAAGCTGACAACACTCTCTGCAAACAGTATGCTCATCGTGTGACTTCTGGTCAGTCACTGTCAGATTCTGTTCTTTTATAAAGTCTTTCACTCACAAATACAGTTCGAGCACCACAAGATTCGTCGATAATCAGACAGAGAAGACTATCATCAGGCCTGTCATCGAAAGCGTCGTCGATTGTAGAAAGCTTGGCAGGAGAAACCTCAGAAGATGAAGTCTCGGATTTTGCGGATTCTGAAGCAAATTATGAGGTTCCGAGGCATAGAAAGATCTGAATCGATGTGTGAGATCTAATCGCTATAGATAGTGGTTTATCAGTTTGAAAATAGTGTAGCTATACCAAATGAAATGAATCATGATTGATGACTACATTCATGTCTCTGCCTACACATTGATAACTACATGTTACGAAAAACAGAAGCCCCTTGCCATGTTATGACGAAAGTAATGAACTCGATTCTATTAAATATCACCAAGTTGACTATCCGAAATAAAGTGACTACCTCCAGCACATTGGTAGCCTTCTACCTACTTGATCCACTGAAAGCCTACCGGACAGACACCAATAGCTCTCAGTTTTCTTCTTCTTCTTCTTCTTCTTCTTCTCCTCCTCTGCTGTGCGAACTACTGCTTCCACTTGTTGACGCAGAGCCGGGCTTCGCCAGAAGCTTTTCCATAATAGTGTAGCCCCTAAATGCATTGTCTGCGATGACTCTGACGAGCAATGTAAGCACTGAATTACACAAAAGCGGTCCAGGCTGTAAACCTCGTGCACAGAGTGTTCTGGCCTGTTCTTCAAATCAGTGCTTACAACAAAATCGGGCGACTACGGTCTCAGGCGTTCACGTCAAGTATTTTGCATCTCGTACAACTTGTATTGCAAACTCTGCTTTTCTGTGTTCGTTTCGAAAGGTTCCAAACTTCATGTTCTATTCGAAGTCGTTGGTTTACTTGCGAGAGATCTTGTTGAACAGATGCTTCAGAGATTAGACTAAGCTTGAAGTGCACTTTATATCAAGAGTTGTCTTAATGTGATTGGTATGATATGTTTAGTATCTCTTGAGGTAGTGATGAAAGACTGTTTTCGATGTAATGCAAACTATGATCATTGCTATTTGTTGAAGCAATAGAAGCGATAGTAGAAGCAATAGTAGAAGCAGAAGAAGTAGTCATTCAATTAGGAACATAGTTCCTAATTAGGAAAATAGTAATTGCAGTGCCATTACACTGCCGCTAGCCTAGTTGGGGCTAGCGCCAATTGCGGCACAAAACATAGATAGCCTTCTGTTCTAGATTACACACCTTTAAGCAATTATCAGATTTACACTTCTTCACAGTTTTAGTTCATTGACTGACACTATGACAGCCTATCTAAATCCGATGTTCGGTCTTCTTCAACGTTCAGCAAACTGTCATCAGTCGCTAAGTAGTCGAAGCTTGAAATCAAAATGCCCCCATGATTCTTTGATATCGTCATTTGATTTGCGATTAATCTTCCGACCGAGTATCGAGAGAGCGATAGCTTGCTTATGTAATGAAAACACCTCCGTCAGAATCATCTTAGCTTTCCTCTAAGCTTTCTTCCGAACTCTCCCAACGTTGCTCTGAAGCGTCCTCCAAATCCTCCACAAAACTTTCACGAGTGCCCAAATTAAAGTCAAAATGCTCATCGTTCGAGTGGTTCTGGAACGTTTCAATGTCAAAGGCAATGCTCCTGCCAGTGGTCGAGTCGAACTGACGATGCCTTGTCAAAGTCCGTCTATCAAGTTGCTCTTTGATCTCTTCTCGGATTCTCACGTTCATATTATTCATAGTGTCATTCCGACGCTGAATAGCCTCAAGGTCTAGCTCGTCGAAAATATCTGGAGGTCGCCAACGAAGATACAGCTTATTGTGGCAAGCCGGCAGTGTAAAGCTTGTAATTTGAGCTCGGAAATATTGTGAACAGGAATAGCAGGCTGGCTTGCTACATCCAATATACCTGTCTTCGCCCGCGAACTCATATTTGTTACGGATAAACAGATCTAATAAGAGTAGTTCTGCATGGACCCGGGTTTCAAAAGCACAATTCTCCTCAAGCGCGACATCCAGATTAAGTTCATACGAGGAGTCCATGAGTTTTAAGGCATCCCGATACGATGCAGCGCCGTCCTTTGGACACATCCGGCCCATAATGCCGGAAGCGGTAGTATCCTCAGGAAGCAGATTGCAATATGCACGAGGGGAGGAAGGCTCCACTTGAACCGAAAACCCCTCAAGGAATCCAGGGGCCCCGGCGACTGCCGCCACCAGTGTCTTCGTTGCCATTCGATGGGCTCCTAGCCGTCCGATGTAGTGGCGTAGATCTTGGAAGGCTCGGCAGTGAGGCTTGCCTTCTGCGGAGAGTCGATCAAGCGCCCGGAGAAGCCGCGAGTTCCTTGCTTGATAGCATTTCCTCACCAGGCTCGACATGCTTTCGGCAGTCCGCTGAAGTTCGTTAAGCCACGAGCAAAGTTTCAAAGCTGTGCCCGAATCGGTTGACTTCTCTGCTATCATTTCAGTGAAAGATGAAGAAGGAGCCTTACACTGTAAATGCTTTGAGCATTTTCTTATCATCCCATCCGCCCGCTTCCAATATGTACGAAGCCTATTTCTGCTGAGCGAGATGGCTTTCTTGAATATCAGAGCTTCAACTTTGGCGTGATTCGTGTCATCTACTGTAACCAGCAATTCCAATGTTTCACGAATAAAGTCTTTCACGCGCGGCTTCACATGATCGTTTGCTGCACAATGAATGACGACACCCTGAGGACTATTCTGAAGGGCAATTGCAGTACTTGTATCCCCCCCTTTTTTGAAGTCGCACAAGTAAGCAAGTTTATTCACGAAGGCTCGACGAATTTCTGTCGAGCTCAAAGCGCCATGCTCAGGGTCGGTCGGCCGATCGACACGTTGACCGCGAACAGGATCAAGCAGCTTCAGTAGCAGCATTGGCTCGTAGAATCGTCGTAAAAGTTTCCAATCAATGTCTACAGCACTCATCACTACCAGCAAGGACCTTCTTATGGCCGCCGCTCTTTCGGAACGGGGTGAAGTCATTTTGTCACCAAAGCTGGATGCTTTTCGCTTCGAAGCTCTGGAAGAAGCTTTACTTAGACTGCGTTTCTTTCCTTTCTTCATCGATTAATATCGAGCAGAGCCCTGAGGTATATTGAAATCATATATCACACTTCATCATTCTACATGAACTGTTCAGATCGCTTTTATGATACGAACAGAAGCTGATTGATTAGGCAAAGGCCGGCGGACAGCGAGGAGGTAGGGTATTTCATTGCAAATAGAGAGAGATGATAGACAGTCACGCGACTATACACAATTCCACGGCTAAAGATGGGTTCGAAAGATATCTTGAAGATTAGGAAATGAATGTTTCGTCACTGAATGTTAGTGTCGTCTTGTTGTGACAGCAATGAAAGAGTAACTTCAGGTTCATCAGAGTAAGTCATCTGATGAAGTATTGATTATTGGTTCGCTTTTGAGAACGAGAGAAACGAGGATCGATCGATACGATTCGGAACGTCGGATTCTTGCGTTATCTCTTATCATCTCGAAGCACCACAACGCAGTCATGAATAAACGGTCGGACGAATTTAGTAAAGCGTCGCGTTTGATGATGCACGTTGTCGAAAAGATGTCAGCCGTTCTCTCGAAGCCTGACAGAAGTGCTTATGATCGACAAATAAACAGGCACAAAGTGCCCACTCAATAACAAGGCATGATGCTCGCAATGCGTCTTGCATATAGAATCCCATAATTTAGAATATACAAAGATTCGTTCACAATCTTCAGCCAGGTACGCTTGACTTCATTACTGTCTGTTCTCACATCTGATCGAACGTCACGCTTTACTCTGTTTGTTCATGACTGCATTTTGGTGTATCGAGATGAAAAGATAACACGCAAGAACTCGACGTCACAAAACATATCGAACGATCTTTGTTTCTCACATCTTCTATAGCGAAGCAAGAAAAACTATGTGTTGCATTACGAGGTTTCTTTCCTGAAATAAATATTTTTGGCAACAAATGTTCTACGCGCGAATATCTTAGACTGGTCCTTGATATTTCTTTGTCATAGAATTTGAGACGTTTCATTTTCAACATATTTAGTATTTCGATCGTGTCGATCAGTGATCTCGCTGATCTTTTGACTTTTGGCTCGCTCACATCGAGGATCGAAGGAATTTGAATGTGAAATCACAACAGTCAAAACATCTAATTCTCTGAAAAATTGTCGTATCTGTTATGGCACTCATACTAGCCTCGACAAGATCGGCGTTCTTTCAACAGTATAATTTTCACTTTAACTCTCATGTCACGCTTCACATCGAATTTCATCGTTTAGCGGAAGATCGTAAATGAAAAAGAGGCTCGAACAGCAAATTATTTGAGAAGGCTTGAGGTCACTGTTTTGGCCCAGAGGTTCCCGTCGGCTACAACATCGATAGAAGGGAGAGTCGTACTGAAGCTCAGCATGACACGAATAATGACGAGTTTTCTTTCATGCTACACAGTCTTCAAAGTCTCGGCCTTGAGGAAGGGGCAATCAAGAGGGCATCAAGAGTCCAAAGAGTTGGCGCGGAATTTGTTTCTTATTACGATAACGATGCTCATGTCACAGAGAGATGACAGGCGCTTTGCCAGGATTGCGGAGTCAATCCGGTATCATCATCTATCAAAAAATGCAAAAAGGTACAGTCCCTTCCTGCGATGCGCTTGACGGGCTTTTTGTAGTAGATACTCACGCTAATGTCTTCTTGAGTTTCATTAGGCACTGAAAAGCTTAAATATCAACATATATCATTTTCTTGATGCGAAAAAAACCGGAAGAATCCCGCATCGTTTTCCATCCCGAGAGAATTTGACGATGTTCATGAAAAGACATTCAGAGAAAAAGTATTTCTTGAGTATGACGAAACAGAACAAGTTCTTGAGTGTACTTCTCATCGAATGCTGATGAGTTCTCTGAACCATCATCTCGATTACTAGAAAGTGCTGCATCAGCGCAGTATCTCGCTTCTTCGCAATAAACATATTTCAAGCATATCTCAGTGTAATGGCCGACAGCGCGTCTAGCCTGCTCATCTTTCTCTTATTCGCCTTTCTCTCTCTTTTCATCGTTTCACTGATTCTTCTTGTCTTCGCTGATTAAGAAATCAGAGTGAGTATGCGTTCGATCTTCGTCGCTACAATTGCATGTTCATTTGCGAAACTTTAACAAGATCGTTGCGACATCGAGAAGAGACGTTAGAGACGACAATGCAAATATAATTGAAACTATTCTGGTAGAAACTTGGCTGAGAATCAAATACGGGGCTGATTACAGATTATTGAAGCATTTCATAGCAGGCAGTAGTGTAGAAATGCTGAAGTTGAGAAACAATTCTATTATTATACTGAGTTATTGCTCGCTTTTGTTTGCGAAGACTGTATCATCTACATTGAGTTCAATTTCAGAGTGTTCATCGTTGACGTACATATTTTGAATGAATGATTTGAAAGCACTTATTATCAAAAACTTTAACGCGTTGTTGATGTGATGAAGAACTTGTAAGAGATCAGAATTTCATGATTGATCAGATCAAGTCAATCTTAATCTAATCTAAACAAAACGAACCTCATCTGATCTGAGCAATTTCTAGAAGACTAAGCGGAAGTAATGAAGTTAGAAATCATATTAAGTCAAATTTCACAAACACGTCGAGCTATAGATAATGAAGCAGTGACTCGATGATAGCGACAAGCGCAAATCATGATCTGTGATAGTGACATGATATACACTATGATGTAACGCTTCTCATAACACCACGAAAAATACTTCGTTCATCATTCAACTTCTTGATTTTGCTTTCAAGAAGATTCCTTTGTCTTCTCGCTGACGAAGGCTCTGACGCGATTGCTTTCGCTTCCGGGTCAGACAGGTCGTTCACTGTGATGAGAGAAAAAATTTTCTTCAGACCGCGCACGATGTGTCGCTCCACGACTTGCGTAGTAATGTTGTCGATGAAAGTTTTTAGTGAGAGCTAAGCAGATTGAGTACGGGGTAAATCGATCAGAAACGTGCACGAGCTCACTAATCTTATAAATCGAATAAAGACAGTCAAGAGCTTCTTCACAGCTATGATTCTTCATGTTCGAATCTATTTTGTCAGAATATTCTCGCGCTGCTTTTTCAGAATCGATTTGTGCGCTTGTATGATTGTATCTACATTTCGAAAGTGTGATATGTTGAGTCGCGTTGTCAATGCAACTGATCAGAGATTTTTCTTCTCTTTCGCGACGTCTCTTCTTGATCGTGTCAGTGTAGTAGTGATTATATGTTATTGAATAGCTTTTGATGTCTTCAGTGATTCTTTTCATCTCTTTGACAGAGTCAACGAACCTCAGCTGTAGAGCGTCTTCGACTTTGAACGATCAGAGACGAGTGTATACATTCTTGAAACATTTCTCTCGAAGCAAAGCATCAAGAAATCGACTGCAGACGTCCGCAACATTCTCAATGTGATGCTCGATCATGTTTTGCCATTTGCTAGATTGCTTCCAGAAGAGTTCATCAATCAACAGCGAATTGAAGTTATCGAGTAGTTCTTTACCACGAGTTCGAACCAGAACTTCTCTGACTCAGTTCATCGCTCTAGATTTGAACCAATGAATCGATGACACAGGTTCTGTTGTTGAGATAATTGAAATCACGTCTATCTTGACTGCTTTATCATCGATCTTCGCTTCTTCATGTTCGCTAATGTGATATTTGTAGCCGTGCGTGCGCAAAAGATTGAAGAATTCACAGTTCTTGTACTGAATAACAGCTCGCAGTCGACGTATTGTCGAGGAAGATTCTACTGAGAATGCATGGTTGACGCTATGAGCAAAGTATTCTTCTTCGTAGTGTTCATTAACAGCGACTTTGTCAATTTCATAAAAGTTCAGACTGAGCTGCGTCAAAAAGACTTTACACTTCTGCGGCGTAGCTCTTGAATTACTCATTGTTTCCAGTAGAAGTTGTGTGTTCGTGAAGACTTTCTCAAGATCCTTTCGTAGTTTCGAAAGCTTCTGCTTTATGTGATCGAAGAGCAGCTGACTAAGCCGATTCCGTAGAGACGTAATTTCAACACACTCTTTCGGCAGGGTGAAGAACTTCGATCTTCGAAAGTAGTTGATTTCAGAGATATTGCGTTGCTCAAATGAGCTCGAACCCTCTTCATAACTGCGATTCTTCAGTACGTGCCAGTCTAATTTGAAAAATATGTTCTCGTTACGAGCCAGATCGAGAAAAGCGCTTTCGCTGCCAGAGTCGAAAGATAGCCGATCGAATTTTGTAATGATATCAAGCGTGCGATCTTCTTTCGAATCGACTTTTCTGACCTTCTTCAGAATATCTTGATTGACATAGTCATTGATTGTCGAGATCACAGCCAGACAAATTGTACGAGGCTGAGATATGTAATGATCGATGATCTCGATGACAAGCTGAACATTCTCTTCGATCACTTCTCTGATCTCAGTCTGAACGAGCCTTGAAAGATTGATCAGTGTCAGCTGAGATCTGAAATGATTCTCAATTTCGATACTCAGAACATCTTTGACGAAGATTCTGAACTTGAAAGTAGACTTGTTATTGATTTCCATCAGAGTTGTTGCCTTGTTCATTAAGAAAGAAAGCTCTTCAAAATTCGAGATGAACTCTTTGAAAGATTCGATGAAAGCTCGTTCTTCAGAAGATCTTTCGTTGTTCGATATCACTTTAATTGTGATCACGTCACTCGTGACACGGCGTAGAATGATTTCTGTGGCAAATCGCGTACAGAGATTATCATTTCTTGGGAATGAGATTTTCGTAAGAGCTTCGAGAACTGAGCTTTTGTCGACTGATTGATCATCGCAAACGACGAGCTGAGGCAAGAACAGCGTGCTCTCAAGATCGCATTGACGAAGCTGATCGACAATGTTGAGTATCTTCCGTTGTTCGACGCTTTGAAGATCTTCAAGAGATGAAGTTGTCTTCAATGCTTGAGGCGGATTGTCATTCTTCGACTTCATAAAGCTGTCGGCAACTGACAGATCATCTGAATCGTCTGAATGTCAGCAGCTCATTCGTGATGCAAGCAAATAATCAGATAACATCACTTGCCTGAAGAACTAGTTGAGAAATCTCGATCGGGCAAATCGATCATCGAGTATGATGCAGACATGATATGAAAAGAGAGGGTGGCAATTTGAAAACAGCGAACAATAGAGATAATCAGAAGGGAAGCAGTGATATGTGAACGAGAATCATGCATGCTGAAATTCAACCAAGCAACGCGCACTAGCTTGAAGAAACGCTTTCTTGAAGCAAGGCAGACTTTTTCTCGTTGAGCGCATCACGCGTGATAAGCTCATGCGTCTCGTCATTCCCTGTTTATTAAATCTCTCACGAAGAGATCTTATCAATTCATTGCGATTCGTATTCAGCTCTTGAAAAAAGTTGATATAAGCTGCAAATCGCTCAATTGAGTCGAATGACGAAGAACGCGGCCTAAAATGATGAGCTGCAGATAGTTTCGCTATATTTTTGCTGTCAGAGCAGTAGATGACTCGCTGAAGTATGCAAAAGAATAATCAAGTCAATGACTCTCTTATCAAGGACTTCAGTAAAGATGTTCATGGGGAAGTTCAATAAGCAGCTCTTTAATGTACGAATCATGACATAAGTTGCATCCGCGAAACACTTGCAATAGACTTCAGCCACTCATGTTCTCGACTTCAGCTTATGCTCATTGAAGCATTGCCTGATACATATTTGCTTTCACACGAATTATTCGAATCAGTCATTCAGATGAACATGATAATTCATAGATCGCGGCTCGCAATCTTTGATCTAAAAAAAGTCATTAGATTTGTCAATCATAGCACAGCTTCAGTTCTTAGTCACATGCATAAATCATTGAATCACTCGTTTCTAATATGACTTTTCTATCTTCTCTTTGCTCTTACTTCACTTCATCTGAATTCACAATACAAAGACTACGATTGAACGTGCACTTTCATTGTCGCCAATCTGATTTTGTGCAAAGCAGCAGCTGAAATGACTGACATCTGCTATCAATTCGAGAAGTCAAGCACGTGCCGTTTCGAAAACGAGTGCAAATTCTTTCACATCTTCACGAATGCAGATTTTCATCTACGTTCTCTACTGAAGCTTAAATAACGTGTGATAGCAGTCGTTCACGAAAGGTAAAAACGAGAACGAAAACAGAAAGAAGAGAAAAAAGAAGACTCGCATGAGTCATCTCTCGATGAATCATCTTGACATATTCTTCGCTCAATATTTCGCATTCAGCTATCGGCAAAATTCCTTCTTCACTCAGAAATTCTATCGCATGTGTGATCTTTTTGATTGAGACCGCGATGATCCTGAACGAGAAGAGACTCATGATAGCTTCAAGACAGCTCTGGTGCTACAGTTCAATAGTCTCTATGAGATCGAAGTTGACAATCTTCAATCTTGACGGGAACTATCTCTCGCCTTGGAAATTTTCCCGCTTCCTGAGAATCTCGAAAAGGCTAAAAAGGTAAATCTCGAACGTGAACTTTGAGGGAACGATAAGTTAGAACAAAGCTAATCGTGAAAATACTTGGGAACAGATGTTTGAGAGGAAATTCGTCAATCTTGTCGATCTTGTTGACACAGAAAATATCGATCAGTGCGCTACTCAGTTCGATACACTTGAGAAACTCAAGGAGTACACAATCACAACAGAGAAGTACTTTCTCAAAGAGTTCGCGTATGCTGAGGGAATGCTTAAGTTTCTCCTGCGCGAAATTTTCAACGAGCATGTGGGTGAAACATCGCGTCGAAAGCGTCGCTAGGCATTAATCGTCGAGACTTTGCGCGAATGTGAGCAACGAATATGCTTGATCAAAGATTTTAGATATTAACGTGATACAACAATGACACTATTCTCATGAAAAGAGTTAAACGTTATCTTAAGAAGTATACTTTCTTTCACGTTCAGATTATCACGAACGTATTGACATATTTCTTTGGAAATTGATTGTCACATCACGTGCAGTCTGACTTATTTGCGCCTCTATCGTTGCACTATTCCGCATTCGTTCTCAATCGACAGCAGACATTCAATAGATGCAATCTTCAGTCGATCATTAGAGCGTCTCGCTATACATGTAACGATCAGAGCTCAGAACTTAAAACACGATTATAAGACGCATCGAGTGATCACTTAGCATGGAAAAACGTACGAGGAAGAACGATGAATACTACGCTGTGATTCATGGTTTCTACCTCACTGTTTCAACGATCTTCTCGTTCTGATAAGCATTTCATAGGTAGTGAGATCATCACGTCTCATAGTCATGAATCAATGATCACTGCTTCAGGGGAGATGCACATTCTTTGATAGTTGGTTTTTCGAAGTCATTGTTTCATGAGTTTGTGACTTTAGCAGAGACTGAAGCGTACATGAGAAACAACGAAGTAGAGCACTACAATCGCGATGTTAAACATGAGACTGGGACAACAACATCAAAGAAAGGGGAAACTGCGTATTACGCGATCGCATATGATCACAAACCAGGGATTCGGGAATATTACCAGTAAGTCTCAGAATCTGATCACACGTATCTCGTCTAAATCATGAACAGCGAGAGCGATGGTTCGAAGCTAGAGATAGTGAACTTCTCTGATATCTGTCATAAGCGTTTTCGAACTTTGACACAGACAGAAGCCTTCATAGCGGATTGAGTGAAGATGTATGTTCGCGTCGTTAAAGCTCAGATCACTATTTAGTCGATCTTTTATAAGATATCGATGTATCATTAAAAGTTCGCGTCGATGCAGAAATATCATGTTGTTAACTGATATCATCAAACACATTTTTTAAAATATTGTAATAGATAACTTACTGAACCTTTCTTTATCACGTCAATCTCTCTGATGTCTTCTTTCAAAGTCATATCGAGATTGAGACAATCTACGAAACTTCAGATTCTGTATCTTGCATTGAATAACTCATTAGCTTTGTGACCTGTGAGAATGATCATCTTCAAAACTACATGTCATCTAATGCAACATAAGTCATGATTGATCTAAGAACGAGTATTTGCTTAGAGAGAAAAGTAAGAGAGTTTGACGATCTTCATAATTCTTAATCAATAACGCTGAGAACGCTCTTCTTGCAATAGAAAATGAACGCGTCTGAATTTGAAGCGAATGTTTGCAGACAATCTATGTTAACGTGCATCGTAGTTTTTTGATATGATCTTAGACATCTCTACTTTATACGTCTGCGACTATCTTTCTTGAATTGGTGAGACGTTACAATGATCGAACACAGTCTTCAATTGCAGTTCAGAATGAATGACATAGAAGTCAACAAAACGTTGAATGGAAATTGCGAAGAAGCTGACGAGAATGTGCAAATTGAAGCGAGAAAGCAAGAAGATATTTACGCAAAGTAAGATGCTTTCACAAAACATCTGTTTCGATTAAGTTAATTCACATAGATATCAGAATTGTGAAAACTGCATCAAAGATCAAGAGAAGAATGATACAAAAGAAGCAGAGACTCGTGTCTACGATGAACTGTAAGAGATGTGCATTGAGCACTCAGTCAGCAACTATTGATCAGCAAAAGAGCAAATCTTCCGTGCGAAGCAGTTCAAAGTTCTTTTAAGATCGATCAACGTACTGTCTTCAGCAATCGCGATCGAAGAGAAAGTTCTGTTGTCACAATCTACGATCTACGAATGTCGAAAGCTGCGAGTGATATATCAGTCATTGTGAGTGAACTAGACAGAACTTGTTATTATAAAACGATTTATTGAACGTTAAGTGTGACAGAACAAAAGAATCATCGTTCTGACAAGATGTTTATAAAAGATGCATCATTACAGCACTCTAGAGACATGACTGTATGTAACAATGACGTGAATAGAGATGTTCAACAGTAGAAGGAACAAGATTGAGAGAGAAGAGTAACTGAACGAAAGAACTGACGCAAAGAAAGATTCAGAGAGAGAAATACTCTGACGATTGAATCTACAGCTTCAGATTCGAACTGCTATCATCAATTGATTCAATCAACGCTGTTAGAGAATTTCTGTATCGTTATTTTACATCATTAAATAGTTGCAAAGAACAGTCTTGTTAGCACTCTGAATGATTGACTTGTGCGAATAGAATGAGACATATCGAGTTGAGTGAACTGAAGATTGTTGCCGAAAAGAATAGTGTTGAACTGAGATCATCAGATGAAGTCGAGAGTTTTCTGTCACGATAATAGTACGTCATCGAGCTGCTTGCTGATGTAGCGACGAGATGTGAAAGTTATCGAGGGTTGATGCTGAAAAAGAAAAACATGACTGGCGACAGATGAACTCAATCATGAATCATAGACGTGATGATTCGAGCGCTGAGCAACAGAATGAGAAGCGAGACGTGCCTGAAACTCAATCGACTTCTGTTGCAAGCTCGAAAGCTGAATAAGACTCAATCTCTCTGCTCGATGATCATAATACTGACAGAGATCTCGTTCATTCAGATGTATCGCAGTTCATGAGAAGAATCTAAACTCTGTTTCAAACGCTTCTACTTCGCTTCGCGACGATCTTTTCTTGTCGAAGTCTGATAAACGAGTATGCAATTTCAACGATTGAGATCACAAGCACATCGAGTTCGCTTTCGTAGTCGACGATGAAGACAAGAGTGACAACAAGAAGAAAGAAGATTTACTTTACTATACTCAAAAATTCGCTTCTCGTAAAGCTTGCGATCGTCGCTCAGGCAAAAGATGCATTGCTTTGACTTGCACTCTGTGAGAAATGAATTCATGATATTCTCTTTCATATCATTTGCAGACGTTTTCGATTCTTAGATCTTGCTAGAAGTGTGATATCTTTATTGATGATTGCAAGAATGATACTTAAGTACTTGAGTCGATGCTTCGTGAATCTGATTTCAATTATATAAATCGTGTTCTTAGATATATAAATAATCTAAATACAGTCTATGAGCAGTCGTTGTTGAATTTTCTATCAAATCGCTATACTCTCAATCAATCTTTTTTTTCGCACTCTCAGACTGCGACAGCTTCGATATCATCTTCTCACACAAAGTAATGAGAGAGTCAGCATTCGTAATATCGAGCGTTGTAAGCTCGATCTCAAGCTTAACTCGTATTCAATTGCGCAGCTCGACAGCAGACAGTGAATCAAGTTCGTACATCATCAGAGATCTGCTCGACTTTGACTTCGTCTCTAGTCGCAGAATCTTCACAAACTGCTTTGATACTATCTTCACAGACGCATTGCACAAAGAAGTCGCATCAATCTCGAACTTCTGCATCATATGAAATTGCTTGATTGCTTGATCGCTCTGATCGCTGCTCACGTCATCGTTCATGTCATCAATCTTACTGTCTTCATGATCATTGAACAGATAGCTGAAACGAGACTTGCGCGTCAAATCTGAATCGTTTTTTGAGAGTGAGAAGTTGATATCTGTGATCATCTCGATGCTGCTGTTCACATTAATTGACGCGCTGATGTTCTGCTGCAAAATCGAGTACGTTAGAATTTTGCAAAGCACACTTTCGTTGATAGACGTTCACTGTCACTTGTCAAAGCGAGTGTCTAAATCGAAATCTTGCTCAGCGACGTAGTCTACGTCTTTGATCAATTTGAGATCAACGATGTTGACACGCAGATCTAGCGTTTTTCAATAGCTGACGAAAGCATCAAGAAACGTGTTGACTGCTGTGCAGTTGATCTGACTCTTGTTGTCTATCACGTCTGAGATACTTGAGAGCATGATGAAGAAGTCAAGCGATTGCTTTTGAAATTCTTGAGACACTCGATGAAGATTTCAGATTTCGTGAATCTTGACGTTGATGATGATGTGATAGTCATTCAGCGTCATCATTTCGAAGAATTTGTTCTGCATTTTTCGCGTTAGAGAAGCGTTTCATATATTATCAAATATCAGAAAGACTTACTTGAAGCATCATAGCTTCTTGAATAACATTGAAAATTCTGAAACTCGCGAATTTGAACATTCGTCGAACAGACTCAACGTTGTCAACATCTCTCTTAGTCTCGATAACTTTGCATTCATGAAAGACGCAGCTGTTCACTATTCTGATTGACGCAGCATCGCTGATGTCACTGCGACTGTTAATAATAATATGTCGAGCATCATGCTGAGTCATATGAATTGCTAGAGTTTCACAGACATCTTTTAAGTTCTCGACGATGAGATAGAAAACATTCGACTGTAGTCGAAGTTTGCGAATCGTTGATCTGATAGTCATTCGTACATCTTCTTTTTCTGCGCTGAATATGACGATCTTATCGAGATGTTTTTCGCTTCTGATATAAGTCAGAGCAGAAATAATATTCTTGAATTCAAAAGTAGTGATCGAGTGAATTGACTTGAGATGATCGATCTCAATCAAGAAAAAGAGCTCATCAAAGAGTTTTTCAATTATTGAGTCTGTCATGTTCTGAGTATACGAGAGATTCAATGCTCGAAAAGAGCAATTTCGATCAAAAGACTTCATGCTCAAGATGTTTCAATCGACAATGTCTCTCTTATCGATCTCAATCATGATATCGTCGTCAGCGACAATTCTTCAAGATGCATTCAGAAGCTTCTCAATCAAGAAATTGATGATGCAGTTAACATCGCGATCATTCGTCTCTTGCATAATTTGATTCGCAAATTTCGTGTTATGAGAAGAGAACATTCAACTTCGTGAAATATCATGAATGCTCTCAAGAAATTGGCGCTTTTCTTCTGTTTCAATCATGACGTAGATCTCAGTCTTCTTGTATTGAATCAACTGAATGCAGATGATATCTACTTCATCTGTTGCTGAGTGAATGAGAATGAACTGACTCTCTTTCAAGTTCGCTAAGTGATGTATGAAGTAGATGAAGCACAAGTACATCGAAGAAATGATTGTTGCTTTCTCAAAGCTCATTGAGACTGAGATAAGATGACAACGCTCGACAGAAACTCGAACACGATTCGCATAACTGTCTTCTCTCAGCATGCAGACATGATCATCAATCTCAAATTTCGTCACTTTCGAGTCAAGTCGTTTAACAACGCTCTCACATTCGAAATCAATATTGTGTTCATCGTCTGACACAATTTTCATGATGATAGCGACATCTTTGAAATTGACATTCGCAGTCATCATCTCAATCTCGACATTTTCTGCATCAAGTTGACTCTTCTCAAGCTCTGTCTCGCATCACATCAGACTCTGCAGCATGTTTAATCACTCAGCTCTGAGTCGCACTTGCATCTCGATATCGTGAAGATCTTTAACGATAGACTCGAGATTCTTCGCTTCGATGTTCTTAAAGTTATTCACAGCAGCGTCTGACATGATTCGCGAGATGTACAGCAAATCATTGCGCTTCATGTACTCAATCTCTGCGAAGTTCTCGCGTCTGATTGATGCAAGCACTTTCTCGATTGCTCAGAATGTTGCTGAGCTTGTGCTGAATTGAACGTTCAATGTGATCAGCTTCGTCGAGCTATTCTCTTGACGTGTCACTCGAAAGAGATCATTGATCATTGCATTGTTTGAATTTGTGACAGAGTCTTGCGTTTCTTTGATGATTCAGAGAAGAAAATTTTCAAAGCTGACAAGTCTCTTGATGATCTCTCACTGTTTCTCATCAATCTGTGTAAGAATCGAATTTCACAGCTCGTCAAGAATCAACACTACTGCTTCGTCTGTTGATTTCGAAGAAGAATATGTTTGATGTCTAATTGTTTAATCTAAAGTTTTCAATAAAGATTGAAGAGTTGATGAAAGAGCTTGTGATGTGATATTAGCTAAACGAACGACAAGAAGATTTCTTTTCCAATCAGTTCTTGAATACGTTTCAGTGCTGCTTCACAGATACGCTAGACTGCTGTTGCTCGTAGTAGCAATCTCGAGACTTGAGCTCAAATCATTAACGTAGTTGTATTCAAAAGACTTTTTGACTGCATTCTGATTTCAGATGATGAAATTAATAGAACTTGTCAATCTGTTGATCTGAGAGTCTGAAGACTCAGACGATGTCTCGAGCGTTTTGAATGTTTTGAACGAAGACGTCGAATTGACAAATTCAAACTCATCTGAAGACTCGCTCTTTACACTCTTTGTCGCTGTCTCATTCTTGTGTCGAATGAAAAGTGTAAATGCGTCAGCAAAAAGAAGCAACTTCAGATTCTTGATCAATTCTTCTATACTGATGACAGTGATACTTTCTGATGCATTGATGATGACGAGATCGTAGACGATCTCAATAGACAGATCAAGAACTTTCTTTTTCGAGCTGAATGTGAGAAATGAAGTCTTCTTCTTGTCTTCGTACTGTGTCTGCACATTGATCAAAACTTTGACATTAGACGAGACGAAATCATATTTGAAATATGTTGCTCTGATCGACATGTCGCTAGCATCGAATCACATGCATGAAGTATTTGTATCGTTGAGATTAATCTTCAGAATCTTGAGCGCAGACTTCTTATGTGCAATCAAGTCGAGTACGATGTCGAGCTTATTTGATGTCTTATTCAACGTAAGAAACATCATTTGATTCTGAGTAAAGAATGTAATATCGAGTTTTCAGAAGACGAAGTGAAAAGTGTGCGAATCAGACTTCGAAATCACGTTCAGTTTGATGTAGTTGAGATCGATTATTTGCATCATCAGTTGATTGCTTTCAGAATCGTAAATGAACGTGTTAATCACTCAGCTCTTTTCTGCGTTCAGTCGATCATGATCTGAGTATAGTGATGATGCGACTGAACGATTCTCATTTAGACGAGAGAGAAGTTTGTTAATGACGAGATCATCAAGAAGCGAGAGAATCATCACACTTTTAACTTTAGTGCAATTGCACATGATGTTAGAAATGCTGATCGTCTGAAGACAGTCATCGAGAGCTGCAAAATGAATTGAGTAGTACGATTGAAAAGAATGTTTGCTCTTGAACGACGACAGCGACATTAAAAAACGACTGAAGCGCTGATCGCTGACAGCTTCAAACTTGATCAGTCTCTGAAACGTGAGATCGAAGTCATTTTCTCACTTGCGCTGACACTTATATCACAATTTGAGGGCTTGTGATGATTTCAGTGATGCGACTTTCTCATTTTTCAAACACTCATTGATAGAATTCTGAATACGAGTCAGATCATGACAATGCTCTGAAACAATGTCTTCTTCTGACGTTGAGATGCGAAATTCATGTCAATCTTTGCTGTCAGATACTTTCATCAGCGTGAATGTGATCTGAAGATTCTTGCTCTTCTCAAGCATCAAAGCTTTGCTGAAGCGCACATTTCAAAAGCGATAACATAAATCGTTGAGAGCAAGATCAGTAGCGTCTTCAAGCTGAAGAAGAGCACGATGCTTTCGATATAGAGCTTTCATCGTCATAGTGATGAAGCTCATGTCAGACATGATCATATCTTCATTTATAAAAGATCTTGAATTAGCATTTTGCAATCTTAAAAGTGTTCACAACGTCTGATACAATCAAGCATAGAAAAATGAACTCTCAAAGCACAAACTCACTTATACGATGATTCATCAGAAAGAGTACATTAGCAACATTTAGATGCGAGCATCATGTTGATGTATGTCACGAGCTTTCAAGAATCTTGCTGCTTAGCAAGTCGTGAGCGATGTACTTTCTGAATCATCAATCTTTGCTTGCAGCATTTGAGTGTCAATATTTGATGAAGTGATTTCATTTGTAGTTAGAAAGATCGATAATGATGTGTTCTTTGTCATCATACTGATTGACAACTGACATGTCAATGAAAGCATCTGCTGCAAATAAATGATCAGCAACATCAAAGAGCGATTTGACAGCATCTGCATCTTGAAATCAAGAAGCACAGTAAAAGACATCTTCTTCAATTGCAGCGAGCAGAGACTTTGAGATCTGAGAGACTGATTCTGTCAAAGCTTTCAACGAATCAATTTCAATGAGAAATTTAAAGACTTTATCATTCTCGAGCAGCGTCTTGAGCTCTTCGTCAAAACGAATGACGAAGATCATATTCATCTTTCAATAAGACGCGTCAGCTGAGATTGTTTTTCTGAATTTCATGATCGACGAGAATCAAGTGACATTATCAGTTGAGATGACTGCAGACTCGCTGTCAAGTGAGTGAAAGTTATCGTTCAAAGTAAAGAGCTTCTCGTACTTCTGATCAATGACATTCATAAATTCGAAGTGATAAGCTAAGTCAACTTGTAAACGTCTGACAAAATGATCAACAGCTATGAGTTTCTTTCTTAAGATCTTGAGTGTTGCATGCTTTTTGAAAATCGTCACGCTGCTCGAACTGTTGAAGCACGCGATGCATGCTCATTTCACATGCTTTTCAAGAAACTTAAAGATAGCATCAGCATCAAGACTCACTGCTAGCATGTTGACATCTTCGTCAACGTCTTTCTTGCGATTCAAGACGACTTGATCACGATAGAAGACTGCGATAATAGCATCGACATGATCAAGAAGTTCAGCAGAGTATGCAGCAGCAATCTTTTCTGACAAATGATCAACAACACTGCAAGACTTAGTATTTCACGTCTCTAACACGACGATAATACACAGCTGAAGTGCTGTAATCAGAGATTGCGAGAACTCAGACTGACGAAGATGCTCAGAGAAGTGACTTTCAATAAGCTCACTGACTAGAAATCAGCTTGAAGAGTCGACTAGTCTCTGTAAGATCTCATCGAGTCTATTTAAATCAATCTGAAGTCAGCATTTACTGTTTTCAGAGTCTTGATAGAAGAGAGTTTGATTTGACTTAGAATCATCTAATATACTAGAGATTTGTGATGCAAAAAAGACACAATTCAAGATGCACTTACTCTTCAAGTATTTTTCGAATTCATAAGAAGAACTGCAAAAGATTCTTTCTTATTTGAGATCATTGTGTCTCTTGATCGATAAAGACGAAATCAAGACTGAGTGTCTGCGAACTCTTTTTGATCAAAATTCACGCTTCTGACCTCTCATCAAGCTCTGTAGTTCAAGTGCTGATGAATGCTCGATGTCAAAGTTGTGTTCTATGCTCAGACAGTGTGTATGCAAGGTCAGAGAGACTGATCTTGACGCGAGAATTGATTAAATGATCATCGAGCGTCTTGATATTGACGCGTAGAGAGATTGCATCGTTCGCAGACAAAATCAGAATGAACGATCTCGTAACATTTTTCTCGTTCAAAGTAAACTCATCTTTGACAGATGCATATGAGAACACGTGACATACTCGATCAGAGATGAGTGTCGCTTCTATGATGACGTGAGCGTTTGAATCATCAACATCAAAAGAGTTGATATTGACTTTTCGTGAAGAGTTCTTGAGTCATGAGATCGCGTTTCTGAAAACTTTGACTTTGTTCTCAACGAAGTCAATCTTTGAATTGAGATTGATGAATGTTAAGTTGCCTGAAATAATGTCATTTTCAATGAATAACACGATCTTCAGAAGTGCGAAATTATCAGCTGCTGACTCTGAATGATTTATATTGCTCTTGATTGAGTCAATGATCAGAGACTTGTTGATCGAACGCGTTGCTGCAAAGACAAAGCTCACTCTCTGAACTTCAGTCGAGTCATCTGCTTGAGTCTTCGTTTCGTGACACTCAAGATAAATCGTAAGATTGAGATTGATAATGTCTGCGCAAGCATATGCAGCTCGAATAGCGAGAGCTTGAGACGTGATGCTTGAGCTAGCGATGTCAATCGTGCATTCGTTGCTGTTAAAGACAGTATCAAGCACAACAGCTCGAATCAAATCATAATCTCGTATGACATCGTTCAGTCGCTTCACAATGAAGACATTAACAGTCTTCGTCTTGACATATTCATCAGCTGCTACATCAAATGTGTGACATAGCGTCGATGTTTAAATAGAGAAATCTTAGAATCAGCGTTGCTCTTTCGAAAAAAGTATAGAAGCTGAAAGATCAGTTGAAACTATGAATACTTCTTTTTTCTAACATAATCTAGAAACAGAAAGACATTTTGTGAGAATTTGAGACTCATCGAATGTGCGCTACTCAGACTGCACTGATCGATGACATGCTCTGAACTCATATATAGATTGCTCGCGACGATGATAGCAGCATTGACGTCTTGCGACTGCAGATAGCGACTGACAAAATCAAGAGTCTGCAGACTGTCTGAGCATGTCGTATCGAGCGTGACGTTAGATCTCTTGATGTTGAGAAAATGACTGAAATGATTGACAAGAATGATTCGCTCAATTTTGATTGCATTGTTGCTAGAATGATCGTGTGAATCTCGAGTCTGCATATCAGCGTAGTCAAATGAATATGATTCAACAAAACAGCTCACTGATCGATTGTTCAGTTTTTTCAGCGAAATGTCTGCATTTTCGAGATCTTCAAAAATGACTTCAAGCATCTGACGCTGATTTGAATTCATCGCGACAGTCTCATCTTCATCAATCTCAAAGAATTCAGCGTCAAAATCGATCAGATCAACATCTTCAAGAAACATTTCATCTGACTGATACATCGTCTTTGACTTATGAAATTCATCATAGTGATCTTCAAAATTGAATCTTGTCTTCGACATTGCACTTAATGTCACGTCTTCTTGTTCTAAAAAGTTTCAGAGCTTTTGTGATAAACTGTTATCTTTGAAAAGTCGACAGACAAAGCTCACAATGACTATGAGTTCTTGCTGAGATTGATTTGACTTGATCATGATCGTAAGTATGAAAAGAAATTAGAAATACTTATGATAGTGTGAAGAATTTTGTCGAGACGTTCGAATGTCAATCAAGTGTGAAAGAGCAATCAATTGCAAAGAGTATAAAGATGAAATCTGTTTCGAGCTTTAGCGTACATCTTGATTGTTTTTTGACTTTCATCTTCAATGATTTCAACAGTTCTTTTAGTATTCGAAGCATCGTCAACTCTTATCATACGTTGCACGTTTAAGATCACATCTGTCATCATGCTTGCTTCTTTGATCAGCATTTGCTGTTGTGTGATACAATTTTCAGATGATGTTGATGTAATCACAATCTCTTTTGCAGAATCTTATTGCTATTGTGCTGATTCTCGATTACGAAGTTTTGATTGAAAAGAATGATAAGATGACTCGCAATTTTGCAGCACAGCAGAGACAATCTTTCTTCTTTCATCATCATTGTCTTTCAACAATGCTCATTATTATTGCAGAACTTCTGCAACATTATTCTTGCATCATTACTTTTGCATCATTACATTTTCATCATTACAATCTCTTCATTTCTTCTGCATCATTTCTTCTGCATTGTTATTACTGCACTCTCTCTTTTGCATCATTACTTCTGCATCATTACTTCTGCATCATGACTTCTGCATCATGACTTCTGCATCATGACTTCTGCATCATGACTTCTGCATCATGACTTCTGCATCATAACTTCTGCATCATGACTTCTGCACAATCTCTTTACAGATGTTTTATCTTACGTTGATTGCTTTCTAACGAGCTGTTGCAAATAATTGATGTCAGCGAGTCTTAATATGTTCAGTCTGCATTAAAGAACAGAAGTTTGAGTATTGAGACTATGCAATGAAAATTTAGTCGCTGTCAAGTAATTTATGTGATACATGATCTCATGTGCAATCTGATTTCAGAGCTATAAATAGCTGTTGAATCTGATCTTTTTCATTCAGTCAAAGAGTTAAGACTAAATGCTATCATAATTGCAAATGCTGAAAAGAATCTCAATCATCTGTGCTCTTCTCGAATTTTGAAATCTCGACTGTCGTGCTAAAGTTTCTTTAAGCTCACGCATCATGATCTCTCACTCATGTTATCAGACTGTTAAAGTCAGAATCATTGATGACATTGTTCTTGAAACATGAGTCTACTCAGTGAATGAATCAGCATCTGCACTCGTCATCATCATGATGCATGATGTAAATTCAAACAATTCTGTCTCAATATATTAGCTCACAGACTTCTAGTTCAACTGCGTTAAAGAAATGAGCGTTTCAGATATCATTGAAGACTTTCAGTCAGCGAGCTACAACGTACTTCTCTATGACTCAAGAAGCGTTGAAGACAGTGATGAATTGTAGAAGAATCAAATCAATTCACAGCAAATAGTTGAAGATGTATCAGATTAGTTCATAGTGTGATCATCTGAAGATAAACTTCTATCTTATCATTTCAACAACAGACATTGTGTTCTACGTGACGAGACTGTCGAGCGTGAATTCTCATCATATCATGCTCTGAAGAATGTCATTTGACGCGACTGTTAGTGCGTGTGCAGCAGCGATTAATAGACGTGTCGCTGCTGTTCTGATGATCTGTCTCATCTTCAGCTTCATCAGATCAGACAAGCAAGCAAAGATCTTCGCACAGCTCATGAGAGATCGCGAATCTTAACTGAGAGATAACGAATCATTCGTGCTACAGTCATTCAATAGCAAGAGCGAGAATTCAGTCAATTTTGCTGATTTCGAAGAATCAGACGAGAAGAAAGTCTATCTTCTCATGATGATCGCTGCTGAACATGATCATTTCTGTTACGATTCTAGCTACGCATGTTTGTTGATAGCTATGTTGATGACTATGTTGATGACTATGTTGATGACTATTCTGAGAGCTATCGTCGATCGCTCGCCGCTAGAGCATAGACTTGTTTCGAAGTCAACTCTATTCAGAGTTAGCTTATGTTCTTCTGAGTCATATAGATAGTCGACTCTTTCCTTCTAGATACTTTTCTTTCTTAGCATTTATATACTCGTTACATTACACTCATATGACTCGCTCTATGCTGATCTCTAACAATTTCAACTTTCGCGATTGCATCGCGTTGCAGTCATATCATAAAATGACTCTGTTTCGACTTAAAGAGATGATTGAGCAGATGCTGAAGAAAATACTCATCATGATGATGATTTCGAAGCTTGATGAAATTTCGCTCTCAGCAGAACAGAAGAAGATTTTTGAGAAATTAAAGACTTCAAAGAAGCTTCATTGAGCAGAGAAAAAAGAGCATTTATCAATTCTCTCTGAAGAGAAATCTGATAAGTTCTTAGAAGCTGAGATAGAGTTTTTCGAGACAGCACTTAAGAGTGAAATCAAATAAAGTGTCAAAATTTTGATTCAACACATCTATTTGATGAGATGTAGCTTTCGTCTCATTTTTGTCTCAAGATATCATCTTGCAATCTGCATGCATATAACATATCTTACACACGTAGAGACATTGATGATGTCGTCTAATGTCTTCTGACAATCAGCTAGAAGATAGAGAATTCGCACAAAGAGTTTTTTTCATTCACGAATCATCATTTTTGAATCTTCTGTTTAGTCGATCTTCTTCTCTTCTGATATCAAATACTCTGTCTGAATCACAACTTGATATATTAAATCTATTCTGACGTGTCTAATCTATTCTGATCTAAGATATCTTTTTTCTCTAGAGATTGAAAAACTCTATGATATGAATTCGCGTCGAACTGCAACAGAATAAGCACGCTCATCTCAAACTCTATATCAACAGCAACATGTAAAGACGTCTTTCTCATTTCATTAGAGCAATCTATCGAAGTTCTTTCTCTCAAGCAGTGATTTAACAGAATTCTCAACAGATTTTCGTGACGATGTAGAGCAGCTAAATGAAGAGCTGATAAACATTGCTGATCGTCATCATTGCAAATGCGAGTCTCATGAAAGAGTAGAGAGCGTATCACAGTCTCATGATTCTCAATGACAACATGAATAAGTGATGTCAGATTGTTGCTGTTTTTATCTTTGCAATCTACATTGTGTTGTAGCAATATGCATATGATTCGATCATGATCTTTTCGCGCTGCGACGTGAAGCGAACTTAGTCAGTCGCTCGCTTTTTCTCTCAAGAAAATCAATGAGTTGTCGCTTTGAGAATCAGAACTCAGATTATATGAATTTTGACTGATATTCATGATATGTCTCGATTGAGCGAAGAATAAATCACAAGAAGAGTCGACGAAGAAGCTGCTGATTACTCGTTCAATGATCGTGTTGTTTGCTAATGATGTTTGCGAAATCGAAGCGATTGACGACTGATGCAATGAGAAGCTAATATTCTCTCGATTGAGATCATATGAGAGAAGACTCTTGCGATTAGAAGAATCTAGATCATTAAAGTACTGAAAAGAATAATGATTGTGCAAACTGCAGAATGATGTAGACGAATAGCAGACGTTGTCGAGCAATATTTCTTGAAACTGAACATCTTGAGTCAAGAAGTGATAGACATCTTTCTGAACTTCAACTCAATGTGCAATCTCAGACTGCTTTCGCTTTTCTAAAGATCACAAAGACACATGATCAGTCATAGACTTGATTCAATAGACTGAAAGAAATTGTCTTACTGTCTTGAAATCTGCGTTGCGTCTCTCGATTTTGAATGAGTTTAAGAGTATGATTCAAGTTAGAATCAGTCATCATCTATCAGATCATATTCAAACGTCAGATGAAATGAGAATTGAGTGCAGAACAACAGTCAAATGTTTAGAATTTACATCATGTATCAGACATCATGAGCTGCTTGATAGCTCACATCTACATATCTATCAAAATTGGGTCAAATGAATCAAGTTGAGCTTAATCAGAGACTCAAGCGCAAAAGAATTTCGCGCGATATTTACTCATATGCACGAGATTTTCGCGCACACTGAGTTTTCGCGCACGCTAACTATGACTAATTATCTTAGTGTACTTTTTAGCACGCTAAGCTCAATACTATCTGTAGCTAATCTTTCTAGATTAGAATGCGCAAAAACTCAGTGTGCGCGAAAGTTTCGTGCATATGAGTACTGATACACGATTCAGTCGTCGTAAGAAATTTGTATGAATCTCTGCTTAAGTTCAAACTTACTTTTCGATGACTTTTACTATTCTCGAGCATATATGCAATTGACAGTGAAATGAGAAGATTCTACTTCGTTGAGAGATGTCTTTTATTGCACAGAGACATCGTTGTCTTGAGTCAGCATTTTTCACATCTTCTGAAATCTCTGCTTTCTGTGAAATTGCTACGTGAACTGCTTGAGACATCGTGAGACGAAAGCATGACAGTAGCATTTACGCATGTTGATTTTCGATTGCGTGTATTGAAGCTGACAATTCACGAAGGCTTTCTACTGAGTCTTTCAACTGTGCTTGTCAAAGATTCTGATTGATCAAAAGGCACGTTATCGTAGCTGATTATCTCTTAGAATGCTCTGTCACTGATGTGATTCATCATAGAAGCTTTAGTTCTGTATCATGAGTTGAATTCTGATACAACGAACATCGAACATCAGTCTGTTGATCATCAGGAAAAAGATCTCGCAATAATCGACTCAAAGCTATTTCGTGCTTCGAATACTTCGTCACATAATTCGATTATTCTAACTCTAATTCTGCGATCGACTAGAGTCTGCTTATTGATTTCAGAGTCAGCATGATCATGCGCGTTCTAGTTGTGACATACGCATTAAGAAACATCTAAAAGAAGCTTAGTGTCTTCTTCAGCAATAAGCTCATCGAATTAACTTTGACAGCTTTGAGTATCATTGACTTTCTTCTACTCGACTTATTGCTGAATTTTCGATGTCATGAAGATCATATGATATTCGCATCTTCAAGAATTTCACATGCAGAATAATGTGTGAAAGCGTTGTTAGATAGCGAAGAAAAAACATGCGTTCTAAAGTGAGATCTACATGCTAAAACACGCTTCTGCATGAGATATCAGAATAGATGAAAAAAGATTGTTTCTTACTTGACGATGAGTTGACTACTTAGATACAGTAACAGCTTTACATGAAGAGAAGCGACTCTAAAACACACGACACAGTCTCTCATCATTAATCATCTTTCAATAAACGTCAGCTTTTACAGATGTATGTTGTCACAGAGCAAAGCTAGAGTCGTACTTTCTCTTTATTTTCAGCAGCGTGTCGTAATTCTCTTCAAAATAGTTCATCTTTCAATCAGAGTCATCGTATGTTGTCTCGTTTATGTACGCTTCATCATTTAATGTCAATGAAGTGAATAAAGTCTGTCACGTATTTATCTTGACTTGTATCATTTCGAGCTTCTGAGATGAAGCATCTGCAGAAAATACGATACTCACGTTCAATGTGTACAGCACGTCTCTTCAAGCTGAAAGAACAGAGTTCGAGTTTGACGCATTTTCAACACACTCATGTGATACATTTAAATCAATAGCATTGATTCAATTCGTTGTGAACTCGAGATCGATCACAATCTTGCAAAAGACATCAATGAAATCTGTCAAGTCGTTCTGCATAATCGAAAGCGAAATCAGTCGTTTCTTCAGAGAGTTGTTCGTTTGATAAATCTTTGACGAAAATGTGTAGTGTTCATAGTGATCATAGAAGTTGAAATGCTCAGTTGTGTTAACGCTGATAAGTGACACGTCGAGTCTCTTGAGCTCTTGAAGAAAAGATTTTCAAGCGATCATCATATTAGATTTCACAGCATCGAGCAGAGTGACAACATTGAGATCAAATGTATGATTATCAAGATCTCATGAGATCGCAAAGTCAGAAATCAAATTGAGAACAAGAAAATGTTTCTGAAATGCTTCTACAGCTGCTCAATATTTGTTTGAGTTCGTATTGAAAAGAGAAAAGAATGCATCGACAATCAAGTCATCAACATGCGCTTTAATCGTCATCGAGAGAATCACGACGTATGTATCTGCTTCTTCGTCATTGAGCGCTCAATACAGATTCAAGTTTTGAGTGAGCGAGACTATTAGATGTCGATCATCGACAGTCACGATCTCAAACTCAAGCGTGTTATCGACAGTCATATCATAGCTTGCTGCAAGAGATTCGTGCTTCTCACTTTGAACGTAGTCTTCAATCATTCTCACACTAGAACAATACTCATCGAGAACTCGTACTTCATGATTGACAGTCTCTCGATATATGTCAAGAAATTGAATGTCAACGTCTGCTTTAGCGACAGAGTCGATGTAATCTGAGCTGCTGTAGTTAAAGAATGACATGTCGTTCAAATTGTGCATTCATAGTGTCAAAGAATCTCGATCGTTCGATCTTTTGATATAATCATGATCTGTGTTTTTGATTGAGAGTCTGACGTTTCGTTCTTGAGCAAATTTAAGCTCAGCTGTCACAGTTGCTGCGCTGTCAACGTTGATAGCGTAAGTTGTTATATTGCTCAAAGTGCAGAGTGAATTGAGACTCGAAAATAAATTGCAAGAGTCGTTAAGTCAATAGAAAATCATCACGTTGACTGAATCTTCGTAGCTAAAAATGCGAGATCAGATTATGTAACATTAAACGCAGCATTTCTCTTGACTAACTATGTTTGTGTGAGCATTCATTCATTCTGAATTTTGACGCATGCAGCTTTGTCAAGATCGAGAGAGTGACAAAATTGTGCTAGAGAAACATCTTGAATAAGTCTGTCTTCGATGATTTTGTTCAACTGACTTCAGTTCTTCTCTGTAGATCAGTGAGAATCTTTTGACAAGTAACGACAATTGAATGCATGATTCTGATTTTTCTCGACAGAGACTGCAAGAAAAGCGACAAGTAAGTCAGCTGTCATAGCGCAGATGTGATAGTCTAATATTGCATACATCGTTGAATGCTATGAAATCTGACAGAGATTTGAGCTCATGAGAGAGTCAAAGATGATGACAAATGCAATGATATTTATATCACATTTCTTGTCAAATTATTGAGCAGTATTTCTCTGAGTCAACTTATGATGTGCTGAATTTCTTCAGATCTTGCTTACAAAATAGCATTGTGACAAAGATGACACGAGAGAATTGAGCAATCAAACAATCATTCATGAGACGAAAATCAACTTGATCATCGCTTGTCAACACTAGCAACGCTTCTTCACTCAGCTCTGACAGACAGACGAAGCTGAAAACAGAGATTTGTGAGCGTCAATAAGAAATATCTCGACGCGATGTAATAGTTGCAATGATGAACTCAATCTAAACGACAGATGAGAATCTTGAATGAACGTCATGCATTCATCAGATCGATGACGCGACGTCAAATCTCTCTCGTGATGACTCATTTAGCAGTCATTAAATTACGACACAGCTGAATGCTTTCAATATCAATGTCTCTTTATATCTATATAGTCTGACTGTGTGTTGTGTGAACACTCAAGAACTCAAGTCTCATCGAATTCTCTGTCTTCTTCAATGTCAAAGCTGACTCTTCATTGACTCAGACTCTCAAGACAGATTGTTGTTCGCTGCTTCTATGATGTCTTGAGTGACTGATTGATCTTCAACTCTAGATTCACTGTTTTCTCGAGCATAGCTGTTCAAACTCTCTTTCATATGATACATATTGAGTCTATTGTCAATCAGTCTTGCAGAATTGTCGACTGAGTACACTGTTCTGCAGTGCAAGATTCTCGAGTGAGTTGATAGTTGAGCTTCGTGTTCATCATTACTGCGTTGAATGCGCTGTAGTCTTGTACATGAAAAGATGAATGAATGAGTGAACATGTGAACGAAAATTATCAGTCTTGCGTTTGATAGATTAATTTAGAAGTGCATGCAAAAAGCACATGTTATTGCATGTAGAAGACGAACGAATATTTCTCGAGATTCAAGTGAAATGATGTCAAGAGACATGCTTATCTGCAACGTGACAAAGTCAAAGTGTGATAAGCAACATAAGTCTTGCATGACGTCTGATGAATTCTTTGACATTGTCATCACTCTGAATGAATCGATCAAAGAGTCTCACTTCTCAGACTGATGATGCAAAAACGTTAGCATAATCAATTATTGTTGATCATCTGAACAGATGATCAATGATCATCATCTGTTCACGCTCTTTAGAAATACTGACTCATATATTCAAAATCATAGAAAGAATGTTCTATGAAAACTACTTGCATTCAACGTTGCAAACTTCTTTTCTTCTGAGCATCGTTGTCGAAGACATTTTTCAAAATCAATGTCTATCGTAGACGTGTCATTAGATAGCTGACTGAAAAGCTCAGCAACAACTCATCAATATGAGTTTCAAGACTGAGAACGTCAATGAATCTATTCTCTGATTATAGAAATCTTCGTTTGAAGCATTTGTCTTGCACTATATCGAGATATGTGATGCAGTCAAATCTCATTTATCTTTTCATGAAATTGACTTGAAGAATTCAATGACATTGCATTCACTTTCAAGAAATTCAGACTCAAAGTTGATTGATGAGAAGATTCAATTCATGATCGACACGAAATCAAATCTTGTGAAGACATTGCAACTAATGCTGTTTAGCAATGACATACTGATACAAGATATATTATGAAATCTTTTTAAATGATAAGTATTTTCGACGAATGAACGAAATGCATAAAGAATATGACATGTGTAACTGTCATTGATTGTCAAAGTTTGAAATAGCTGACATAGACATCTCAAGGTTCGATTGTGCGCATCAATTCAAATAAAGTTCACTTCAACGACTCAGACTTCATCGATACGCTGTATTCAACTGCAGAAAGAAAGACAGACAAGCTCTTGTTTGTTGAACAGAGATCAGAAAGTAGACATTGAACGCGTCAAAAATCTTGTTCAGAGCTTATGATTTACTCTCGTCAGTCTCAAATTCGATCATTGTCACGATAGATCACGACGTACATCGTATGCGTCGAAACAGCATCAACGAATTCTTCTTCAATGTCAGCATTCATAGAGTCGAGTCTATTATCAAGAAGCGTTTGAAAAATGTGCTCTTGCGATGAAGTGAAGCGAGTTCAGAGAATGATAAGATTCTGTATCTGCACACAGTTTTTAAAGCGTACGCAGACGACATAATCATCACATACGCTTTTGATGACTGTTTTCACTTTCTCGATGAGAATGATTGAGACATAACGTATTTCGATTCAACTGAAAAGTATTTCGATCTCACTCACGTTTTCAATCACTTTTCGATAGTCATGAAGCTGATCAATAATGCGTCAACGTGAGCTCTTCGATTAATCATTGATAATTTGTTCGAAATGTCGAAAAAGCAAGAGATAAAAACTTTCACTTTCACTTCACTGCACAATTTTATTTCTCTGTCTGTTTCAAAGCAATTGAATCTATTTGCAAGAAAACGTGTTCTTTTAGAAATTCAGCAAAAGCATTCTCAAATCTCACGTGAATTAATGACTATCTTCAAACACATCAGCGAAAGAAGTCTTAATGTTCGTATTTGAGTCAGAGCTCGTAGTGAGTGTACATTGAATAATAGCGCGAACTTTCATAATCTATTCAATATTTCAAGTTCAGTGTTATTGATGTGCAATAGTGATGAATAAACAGAGTTCGCAAAATCAGAAATTCGTTGAATTCAGAAGAAATCAAGACTACGATTTTTGAAGAAATCTTGAGCAGTTTTCTTTTGACAGAAGAAAAGACTGATGTCAAAATGACTCATGACGCTCAATTGATCGAACTTGTCAACGAAAGCACAACTGATAGAAGATTCTCATTCAAGTCGTTGAGACTAAGTGACGCTGATGCTTGAGAATACAGCATACACGCTCAATGCTACAATGTTTAAGCTTCTTACTCATTCTCGAGATCTTCAGAAAGTTAAAAACGAGCTCGCGACAGTCATTTTCAACAAGAACAGAGTTTCGTCGTATTTAGAGGTCGAAAATCTTCTCTACTTCAACGTCTGTATTCAAGAGATTCTTCGTCTTCACTCAGATGTCTTATTTCGCATGTCTTGCGTCTTTTTCGAAGTGAATATTGTGTACAATAATAAGCATCGCGACACGACTTACGTGATTTCATCAGACACTTTCACAAGCATGTCAACGTACATCACTCACATCAATTCTGACGTCTTCGATAATTTCTACGAGTATCATTCACAGAGATGAATCAATAATCTCAAGCTCAGTCAATTCTTTATCACATTTTCCCGAGAATTGAGAAACTGCATCGAGTAAGATTCTCAATCTTTTTCTCATGTGTCATACTCTCTGATCTGTTTTGTCGTAGCATGAACTTTGCGCGTCGTGAAATCGACATCATACTAGACACAATACTGAACAGATACGACTTATATCGCGATCAGAAAGAACGAACGCTAAAATTGTATGACACAATTTGCGAGAGAAATATAGACGTGAACAGCGAAATGATCGTTTTCATGTCAGTCAAGAAAAGTCGTGAGCTTCGTGTGAAGTTGAGATCTTAGATAGCACTGCTTTGATCTATTGCAGTCTAAAAATCAAAGCAAAGTGTGTAAGAAACATCGAATATGATTTAAGAACAGCGCATTTCGCTGACAGTGAATGAGTGTGATGAAGCACTTCGAATCTTCAACAATATTATATCACATCTTAGTTTCACTAGCTATAGTCGTATCGTATTATATACGATCTAAAACACTTAACATGAATCTTCAATCGCTTGCTGAATGACACTCGCATTATCTTGTATGCTGTATTCATGAAAGACAGAAAGACTGAGAGCAAAGACAACAAGACTCTTGTGCATTCACACGTGATGATATGCATCGTTGCTCGATGATCGAGAAGATGATGTGATATGCAAACTCAAGTACTTGTATGCTCGACTTTAAAAGCGTCTAACATTCGAGAGTTTTGAGTATGTTTTGTCAGAATTACACTCTTCTCTCTTTTGTACTCACTCTACATGTCTGTCATGCATTTCACATCTTCTCTTCTGTCGCTTAAGTAAATCTCTTTCAGCACGACGAGCAACAACGTTGTCTCGACTGCTTGATAAGTTGATAACACAAAGTCTTGACATCGAACGTAGCATGTTTTGAATTTCTTGTCTCACTTGATACTACATCTATTTGTATCACTGCGTATCTTTCACGACATCTTTCAAATACTTCTTTCTCACTCGTTTTTAAAAGAAAATGTTTACTCTCAAGCGAACAGTTCTCATCATCGACTGCTCAGATGATAACATTGACGTCGTTCTCGCAATAGTCTTTCACAAAGTCGACGTGCACGTCTACGCAATCGCTTGCAATCTCGTCAAAATGTCTCAACTCAGATTTCTCGACATCGAAACTCTCATTCTCGACGTGCAATCAGAATTCTCTATCACAGTCTGCGTCAGCAAATTGTTCAGTCTTGACATCTTGATCAACAATGCAGACATGATGTTTCTCATGCTCGTGATTGATGTCAACATTGTCGAGACGAAGAAGACGTTTGATCTCAACGTCTGATCTTACATTGCGATGACGCAGACTTTTCTTTCTCTGCTGCTGAAATTTCTCAAAGACATGATTGTGAATCAGACGTCTGTGAGAAGCAGCTGCACAATTTCATTTCAAGTCATTTACAACGCTTTCAAATTCACTATAATGATGATTTCAGATATGCTTCGACTCAAGCTTGAACTCTTTGACATCAAAGTCGTAGATCTAAGAATCGCAGTCATTAAGACAAACTTGATCAAGAACATGAAAAAGACTGAAAAGTCTGTTTTGTCAAAGAGATCGATTTACGAATCGACTAAGAAAGTGATGAAGAAGTCGTTGCATTAGAAGCAGTTTGACAATGCAAAAATGTCGATGAATAAATGATTGAAAGCGACTGTGCGAAATTTGATGAAGAAGAATTCGTCATCAGTTATTTAAAGAAGAGAATCGACGTGATTAACGTGACTTGAGACGATTCTGCTCTTCGAAACGTTGAACCGTTCATCAAAAAGCTGATCGAGATGAATAAGATTGCACAGATCATGCAGAAGAAAGAATGTTAGACTTTTCAAAGAGACTTGCTGCGCTGCTGATAGTCATTCAGAATGTACAAAGAGAATTCAAGAGAGTCTGTAAAGAAAGCATCATTGCAGTATCAGATTTCAAATTCATCAATTGCAGAATGCTCTGCGAAGCAAAAAGATATGATAGTTCTATTATGTATTATTAGCTTACGATGCCGTGTGCTCTTTTCTTTCAAAGACAGAGTGCTTTTCTTCTGCACGTACTACTCGTTCTGCTTTTTCTTGTCTCGTGTAAAATTCTAAGAGACGAAATGATAACAAGAAGCTTTTAAAGCAGAAAAGAATGCAAATCGTACTGTTGTAGTTTAGCAACGACTTCGACAATATCTTTGTAGATCAATTCTTTGCTTGATCGTTCAATTTCAAATCTCAGAGATGCTTATAAAGATCATGTTAACATATTGTTGCATCGCAAGTGTCTACTCATCATCTCTTCATTCATCATCTAATCATTACTAACTTCTTGACTTCAGAAACTCTTACAGAAGATCTTGTATCAAGACAGAGCGTCAAGCGTATATCAATTTGCTCGATGTTTATGCAAAGATGTTAAAAGATTAATTTAATGCACGATAGAAAAACTCTTTTGCTAGACGAAAATTCAAGATTGAAGAAATTCGATCAAATGAGCTCTTGAAGACAAAGTAGTCTGATCAGACTTTTTAGACAGATACAGCTAGAAAATATTACGAAATATTAGAGATCTAATTTAGACTTCTTCATCTAAGTGCATTGCGATCTCTTTGATCAGTATATTGCTATATATGAGACGTTAAATCTAGAGCAAGAAATCAAGTTTTGAAGCAAAGAGTCATTTTTGACGTCTGAAAGTCAATTCTAGAGCAGAGAAGTCACTTTTGAAGCAGAGAAGTCAGAATTGAAGTGAAAAGTCAAAAATAAAGTGAGAAAGTTCGAATTGAATGAACGTGCATTCAATTTCAAAGCGATATCATCAATTGATTAATCAATCAACAAGACAGTATTTACAACGTGAATCATAATTGAACTTTGCTCTTCATTAGAAATGAAGCTTTGATCATTAAGCTAAACGCAGTCATTCTTTAGAATTTAAGATATCTATATATACTAGATCTATACATGCTCGCTCTCTCGTTCAACTGTATCTTGCTTTTTGTATTCTCTTCTAAACATTTAAATTGTTTTTCGTGAATTCTAACGTAATATCTATCGAAGCATTAGCAATGTCGAGATCATGAAATCATAAACTATTTGACTGCTTCAGTTCTATCGACACATGTGAGTTTCTAAGATTATTAACAAAAATAGTACTCTAATATAAACAACACTAGACTGCTTGACTATCTGATGCTCATGTATTCTTTACGATAAACACAGACTAGAAGAGATGACAATCTCGATGCTTCATTTTATAATGACAATGTACATCTTTCTTTCTTACATCTCATAAATCACACTCTACTAACTTCTTCTGTCGTTAGTGTATGAGCTGTTGCGCTCTCTCATTCTGCTCTCTTCAAGATATTCATCAAATAATCAGTCGAAGCAAAATGCGTCGTCAATATGACATCAAGAACAATGATTGTAATGACTGTTTTATCTTCTGCTTCTGTGATTGCTGCGCGCTGATGCAGAAAAATAAGAAGATGAAAGTGTAAAAGATGAGAGACATGATGTCTTGAAGCGACAGTCATTGATGATGATGTATACGCAGTCGCAGCAGCGATAGAAATCAAGATCTTGAAACTACGCGAAAGAAAAAGAAAATCAACGAGCTGCGAAGCAGCAACGCTGAAACGTTCGAAGAAAGAGTTCTTTTCATTTCAAAGCGCTTTGATAAGCAATTTTCAAGAAGCAAGTTTCATTGATAGATCATTATCAAGATGCGTTTATGCTTGCGTTGACAGAAGTGAACAGTCGACAAGCTACTGTTGAATTCAGCAAGAATCAAATGCTAGATAGACTTCAATCATTAGTTTCTACTCTTTCTCTAACATATCAGTCGCTCTTAAAATCACATCAGACTGCAAATCAGAAATTTCACGATCTTGCAACTATTATCAGTCAGCAAAAGACAATATTTAATGATATTGAACATCAATCTTAGATCAGAAACTGCGATAACATTTGTTGTATCATCAAATAAATCAAATCGACGAATATCTAAGTCAAGATTGATGTGAGTAGCTTTTCTCAAGATAGCTAAACGTCGAAATAGAACTGTGTCTCTCTGCAATTTCTAATGAAGTCTTGAGAACTTAAAGAAGTGTTACTGCTATAGATTGAACACTTTTCGAGCGCGAGCAGCTAGTTGACAACGTTAACATAGATCATGTTCATAACGTAAAGTGATGATGAGCTTAGACGAATATTCTGATTGATAACAAGATCTTGACGAGCTGAGCATATTCTTTTTCTTTTTCAGAGTAGCTGACAAATTGATCGAGCATTGCAGCTTACTTCATTTACAGCATGAATAGACAAAGAGAATGATTAAAAGACATGAATCAAACTATATGAAGTTCTTGAGCGAATAAAATCATTATCACAATCAATCACTTCTTCTCAATCTCGTCTCGCATTCATATCATCATACAAGCAGATGTCTTGATTCTTCAACATGAGCAGTTTCGCAGACACATTCAAGCAATAAATCACGTAAATTCTCGATGACTATTGTCTCAAATATGATTGAGACAATGATGATGCAAAACGTCAGACTTATTAACTCAAAAGTTCAGAATGCAGCTTGAATCACAACTTGCTTTTTGACATTTACTGAGCTTATGACTCTCATCAATCTGATAATGAATGCTTTATCAGATTCGAAATCTATCAATTCGAGATAGCAAAAAGAAACTCAAGAGTTCATGAATATGTATGCAACGTCATTCTGAACATCGATAAATTGAGATTCGAAGAGATCGTATGACTTTGCTTGAACGTTGCGCACGTTTGAGAAATTTGACGAAAGCGTTTTCGATGTACTCTGATTCTTACTTGATTCTTCGACTTTGATAGTATCGACGAATAAGATGCTGTAATCAGTGAAGATACTATGATCAGTGAAGATGATATGATTGATGAGAATGATGTGATCGATGAAGATGTTGTTATCGACAAAGATGCTGTTGTAACTGCAAACGAGAATGATACAGCTAAATTAAATCTATTTTCAAATTAATTAGAGATGAGCAAGTTAAGTACTGTCTTGAAGAATCAGAAAATTTTCATCACGTGATGAAAGTTCTTTGCTCTGAGAAAAAGAACTTTCTTATCTCTGTAGTGCAATCAGACGATGGGAAATTCTGTTCTTTTGCACACAGTATTTGCAATATGACTCACTTTCTCTTTTCACAGCTGTAGAGAAAAATCGGAAACGACGTGTAGAATGCTCAGATCTTAAGTGCATTTATGATACATCATCGTCTGTGTGAATGCAACGATTTTCAAACGCTGTAGATCATACAACGATCGTAGTTCAGTGATTGAATATTTCTCAGACACAGATTGAATTGTTAATCGCAGATGCAGAATGAGAAGAGATGAGTATTAATCTTCTCAATCTTTTCACATTCTAAAACTAGTTGACAGTGTTCATCGTTGCAATGATTTAGCAATGATCTCATCTTGCTCTGAGCAATGTCAACGATTCAATCATCTTCAACATTCTTGAAGTCTTCTAACTCAATTTCTTGTTTCATGACGACGCTATACATATATACGACGTTGCTATTAATTCTTGCGATCGTATTTGTGATCTTCGCGCTGCTGAATAAGTACACAAGAGAAAACGAAAGTTTTTATGTCTTGAAGCTCACTCTAGCTACTCTGTGTCAGCATTGTTTCTCTGTCGAATCTCATGAATCAAAAGTGATTGAATTTAATGAGCGTCGTCATCGATGACTGTGAGATAGTGTCTTCATCACGTCAGCAATCTCATTGTCTTCATGACGATTCAACTTGTCGTCTTTTCTCTCAGACGCTATCATGTCATGCTTTTTCTCGATGACAACACGCTCTTCAACAGATCTGTCACGACAATATGCACGCTTTCTCAATTGAGCACTCGTTATTGAAGAAAGAATGATTAGATTCGTTAACTCAATAGTGATGAATGTGAACTGATATTCGAGTTTAGAGTCAAAGAGAATCAATGAGATGAATGTATTTTATGATAACAAAGAAGATCAGAGACGAGAGAAAGATTATGAAGCAGAAATTTGATAGACAGAGACAGAAGAAAAGAAAGAAAGTGAAGAAAGACAAGAGCGAGAGTAAGAGCGAGATACAATTTTAAAGAACGAAATGAGCTTGAAGATGAAGAAATGAGAAAGTGTTGTTTCTATGACATAGACGAGAGCTTCTATAAGTGTCATGTACAATTCTCTTCATGCTTCTCATTCTCTTAAGTGCTCATGTTCATTAGCTGTGATCATTTTGACAGATCGCAATAGTTCTTAAGTATTTGAGATATATCTTGCTTCATGCGATTTTTTCTTGCAATGATTCTTGCATTGCTCGAAGATCACAAGCTGTGTTTCATTCTTTGAATCTAAGAATAGATCTGTTAATTCTGAAAAAAGAATCATATCATGTACAACATCTTATATCTTGCTTATCTTGAGATGTTGATTTCGCATGAATAGAAAATCTCAACGAGTCGAAGCTAAATTGTCACATGACATCGACAATATTGTCATCATTTGATGTCATGTCAAAAGAAAGTGTGATATTGACGCGCTCGCTGATGAATTTCATGATAGCAGATCTATCGATGAGAATTTCTTCTAGAGAGCAGATGTCAAGAACGTTGATCAAGTTTCACTTCTCAAGTATGACATCAAGTTTGACAAAGAATGCTTGCATCTAACGATTGTTTAAAGACATTCTCGCAGTCGCGTGAATGAACTCATATGACGCGATGTTCTTTTCAATGAAGCGTCAGACACTGACATTGACATTCATAAACTCTTTTGAATCACTTCTAGCGTTTCATGAAATTGCTACAGAGTTGACGTTAACAAGCATTTCGTCGAGATTCAAGAGAAAATGATTGTGAAGAAGAATAACACTCAGTATATGTTTGACATGATGTTTCAAAAAGACTCGCTCAATTTTTGAAAAGAGAATCTTCAAGACTCGTTCGAATTCAAACTGATCTTTTGTCACATGAAGCTCAAGCAGAGAATTGTAGTGTTCTACAACGTAGAGCAGAATTGTGATAGTCATCACAACTTGTTGCAGAATAGAGAGTGAATTGTTGAGCAAACAGATCAGTGATTGCAGCTTACTAAATACATATTCGATTGATATCATGTGACTCATTGAATTTTAGACAGCAACGTGAAGCGACAGCAATCTATCGCTAAAATCAAGATTGCACATAGAATTTGTTCAATTCTTGCATTTCACTTTTTCTCAGAAATTCAGTAGATTCATTAATTCAATTCTCTTGTTCAAATCGAGATCAAGACAGCGATTCATCATGATCTTTCAATCATTCAAAATGTTTCTTGTGTTTTCGCTTCAGTAGACAACGACTTCATCAAGATTCTCAACTTTGCTTTGTGTCACTTGCTGCAACAACATTCACATAGTTCAATCGAGACTGAACACTTCTGCAGTCATCAAGACTCTTGAATAAAATTCACTTCATAATGAATAGACGTTTCATTTAGATCGATTTCAGGCGAGATTTTCTTGATAATGATCAATATATCTCTTGTAAACAAGTTTTGACACAGCTGAGTCTGCGTCATCAGAAGACAAAGACTCAACTTTCGTCTCTTTTACATTTCAAGAATCGTTAACTTCGAGTGCAAGAGTGTAAAGCGATGTCTCACTTTGTTCTAAGTTTATCAAAATCAAGTTTTGATTAGAATCTAAGACGAAATTGATTGATTTGATGTTCATGTGAAATGTGTGAGTCGTGAAATGAGTGTGAGCAATAGCTGAAATCATCTGAAAACATTATATTGCTTTGTTTCTTAATGCTAGACATGCTTCGATAGTCTTGATGTTCTTGATCTGATCGTCTAACGTGTCATGCTTCATAAATGAGTATAGAGTGTCACAGACAAAGACTTAATGATCATTCTCGATTTTTTGAACGATAATGAAAACATCTGCGAGAGAAATTATATTTGAGTGTCGAGACAGCGAGAAAATGATTCGAATCTCATGATAACACACATTTTTTCAATGCTCAAAATCAGCACGAGACTTCAAAAACGTTTCAAAGTCAACATCTTTGAAAACATGAAGTGAGTCAGAGTCTGAAGAGCAGCGTACAATCGCAGTTCTATTTCTTTTCTCAAGATGATCGATCTGAACGAGACTTGAATAATCAACGATATAATAGACTTGCTGCTTCGCTTCTTCGCTTTGAAACAGACTGCTTATTGATAACAGTGACTCGACGTATTGCTTGTACAAGCTCTCATGTGATATACATCATTGATTCTGTCGTTCTGCATTCTCGTAGATCTTAACTATGATGTTCGATGTCAAAATAGAAGAGTGCATAGCACACTGATCTCACACTTGACATATCGAGAAATAAAGCGCTTCGCGCATCGCAGCTCGATCAGAGAATGTTTCGCTTGCGTTTTTTGATGACAGATTATAGTAGCAATTTACAACATGACTTGAAAGACTCTGAGAGAGCTTTAGATTCAGAGAATATCTGAAGATAAGAGATAAATCTTTGCTTTGAGCTTGTGTGAATACTTCGAACTCGCTATCATCGTTTCAAATCAGATTCATCTCAATATTCATTCTGAAGAGAACGTGACATCAAATGAAATTGTAAATCGCAAGATCAACTGATATGTAGCAGAGCATATGTAGCGAAGAAGCAATAGTTTTAGACATTATGCTTTGACGAAGATTGTTGTTGTTCAGAAAGAAAAAGAATAAAACGAGTCATTGATGAATAACAAACGTCTTACTAGTTTTGAATTAGTCAAGTCAAAATCAACAGAAAATCATATCGAGTCAAGACTCAGTTCTTATTATCATACAGTAGTCATGAATAAATGTCAATCAAAAACGTTGTTATGATCAGATTTAATATTGAACATGATATAACTGACAAAACTCGACGAAGCTCGTGATTCAATACGTTTCATCAGATGAAAAGTCTATAGTCTCATCGTGTTATCTTGCATTTCACACTCAAGATGAAGAACAATTAATGTAAATAAATCTGTAAAAATTATAAATTCTACTGTATTGATTTTCTCAACATTATTCATGCTTTCTCACTCTTCTTCGTCTTCGATTACTGCGCAGAAGTCAATTTACTTTTCGACTTCTTCGTCTCAATCAATCGATTTCTTCACTCATTCATCTTCATCAGCGCTCTTCGTGAGTTCTTCTTTCGTGTGAGAAAATATCTTTGTATCTCAACTGATGTAAGCATGTTCTTCGACAACTTAATTGCAAAGTCTTTCGTCATATTCTTCAACTTCATCGACGCGAGTGTGACAGCTGCGCTGAGAGAAGAACTATTGAAAGGCGTAATGATGACAAGATTGCTGACACATTTTGCGAGAATGAGAGAATCAATGAGCGTGAGCTTGTTGACACAGAATTGAAGAATGACAGATTTCTGAGCAAGAAGATCATTAACATGTTGTTATTGTTGTTGTTGTTGTTGTTATTTGAGAATTTCTTTGCTGAAAGTAGCAATGAGTCTTGAAGAGCTGTCATCGAGTGAGTACATGCAAGTAAAGAGCTCAAAGATTTGAGAACGTGTGATCATGATAAATTCAACTTTAATATCTATATGATCTGATTGAATTAAAGCTTTGTCAAGCTTTTCAAGATAGTTGATTGTCATCACTAGAACTCTTTCTTCGTGCGAAGTCACATCATCAATAGCGTTGAGAAGATTGAACAAGCTGATTTTCTTGTTTTTTTTATCTTTTTCGTTGTTCTTCGAAGCATTCTTAAGAATCTTACTAAGTTCGACTTCAATTTTTGCGATCGCGTCGTTGACTGATTTGACGAATTTTTCGTCTTCTTCTTGACGTTTAATCAGATTGACGCTGTTGATATTTTCAAGCAGAACTACACAGCGTCAAGACAATGAACTGAACATTATTCTTATGTGTTCTTCTGTAAGAGTTTGATTCGCAAGCGAGATGCAGTAAATATCAAGATCGAAAACGTCAACAATGACTCAGGCAAAACTGAATTTGTCAGTTTCAGAGAGCTTTTGAAAACGTCAGCAAGAGTAAAAGACATTTAGTGATCTTTGAGATAGAATTATACTTACTTCATGAAACAGATACTCACGACGATAAGATATATCGCGATCAACGTATCATCTGAGAGTGATTGAATGCAGATACTCGTTTATATTCTTCAGAACTTAAGTCTTCTCATTGTGATTCAAGACGATCATGTGCATAGATCGAGAAGATCTCATTGCAACTTTTTGTCACATATTGTGTTCTTCTCTATTCTCTTTACTTATCAATCTGTGTACAACAGTAAGAGTGATTTTCTTATTGTGATAATGATTACGACAGTTCTTCATGAGATTTTTGATAAACTAAGACGAGCGTTCGATACAGATAAGTCGAATGCTCTCTGCTTCACGAAAATCACTATCTCTCATTGTCTGTTTAATAAAGCAATGAAATCAAAAATATCGATCTTGATGAAAGAAAATATGATGATCAAAGTAGAACTGAAATATTTTGAAGAAATTTTGAAGTTTCAATTACTATAGTTGATGAGAGTGTTTGAATTCAGTTCATTCGCTGTCGTGTTCAAATCATGAAAGTTTCAGACATGCTTCTGTTCAGTCTTGATCATCAAGCTACGTGAGTTAATGAATATCTTATGATCATCAAGTCACATCATGATGTGATAATAAATGTCATCGTCAGAGTTGATGCTAATGAAGCATGTAAAGTACTTCTCAAAGACAGCGTATGCATGTTGATCAAGAAATTTTAGAGAAGTGAAGAGCTCAAAGATCAGAAGATTGATGAACATAATGATAGTGATATCGAAGTCTAGCACATTGAGCAGAAACTTCAAGATGATCGAATAGTCTGAAATGAATGCTTCGAGAACGTTGACAGACAACTGTGTGATACTCGTCATTGAATTGTCTTTCATTGAATCTGCAGACTTTATAGTCTCAAAAGCTTTGCTAAAAGTCATGCTTCAGTTTGATGAGTTCAAAAAGAAGTGATCAAGTCAAAGATGTAAAGAATTCGTCGTTTTTATGTGAAGAATATATGAAATTTTAAAGATCTCTTAAGATGAGAAGAAGAAGAGTCTCATTACAAAAGACGAGATTGAAAGATCATTCATTCATTCGTTGTCTTCGAATTGAGCTAACAAGAAGCTAGATGTCTGATTCGAATGAAAGAAGAGAGACTGAATCACTAGTCTGAGACTTAAAAGAAACAGCAAAGAATAAAGACATTTAGATGATTGATCTCAATCATGCATGCAGAAAGATGAAGTCATATTCTGCATGAGAATGAGTCTAACAGCGAAAGAGATGAGCTTTACGATGTGCGACTGAGAATTCTTGTGATGATGATGAAGATCAGATAGACACACGATAAGAAAACGATTGTCGTTTGCATGATATCTATCTATGTTTCAGCATCATCTCGCTCTTGCAGAGACTCACGAGACAAAAATTCAAGTATTTGATAAGAACGCTTCTGCATCTGAGAAAAACTTAACAGTCAAGAACTGTGTTGATCATACTGCGTAATAAATTGATTCAAATTGAGAGACAAAGTTGAAGAATTCAAATGACAAGATTCTTAAATGTTGAATCATCAAAATTCTGTTGAGCGATGTTGACTGAGTACAAAGATCTGACAAAGTGTACTGCTTCGATCGAAATCTTGTTTCTCAATCATTCTGTTGTCACGATGTGAGAAACACGCAAGAATCATTAATTGTTCATTGATACTCAACGAGTGATAACACAAAGATGAAATCTGCATCTTTGTTACTTTTACTGTCGAATAAACGTCGCTACTGACTTACTATTGATTGATTTCATTGCACTGTGAATATTCAGCAGAGAATCAGATAAAACGTAAGATTGTTCAAACGAAGTTGAAAAAGAGAATCAAATGAAATGCTCTTTGTCGTTGTATATAAACTCAGTTTCAACAGACATGCTTTATCTCTGAGTCGCTCTTTCATCTTAAGCGCAGAGTGAAGATCAGAGATGCAGATACTCTGATGAGTCTTCTTTCTTCAAAACAGAAAAGCGTCTTCAAATTCGAGATGAAGATGATCAACTTCTTCGATCTATGTATGATCTATCACGTAATCTTGCTCGAGTTTACTTTCAGAATTTCGCGAAAGCTTTGAAGTAGTCTTGTTGATGAGATCTTGAACTGAAAAACGATGACGAGCTTATGCTCGACTCATTCACGCTTTTCAAAGTCTTGAGACTTGTGATTCTTGTTGATTGAAAAATGCAAGGTCTGACTCGTTTTCAGCGACATATCTGACATACATACATTCTCTTGATCTCTTGATAATAGATTTCATTGCACAATCTATTATCTACACAAACGACCTGAGTCTCTTTGCATATCAAGAAGACAGAAAAGAAGAAAGTCTAAAGTCTATTAAGTTCTTGAGAAGACATTTTACTTTCTGCAGTCATTACAGCGCGAATGATCGCAATAACGATCTTCACATCGATATTCTTTCGTCGATTCTGTTCATTGTTTGCAACGACAACATCATCTCTTACTCTCTCTTTATTTTTTCTTCTCAAAATCATGCTTCAAAATTTCTCGCTGATTTACTCACTGTTGTTTGATCTCGCTCAAAGTCGTACGAATCTTGTCAAACAATGATTGACTGCTTTTCTCGTCACTGCAGTCTTGAGTTCGTGAAGTTTTTCAAGAATATGTGCTATTTCTTAGAGCTTCGCTACTGCATCGCTTATGATCTTGTAAAGACGACGCTGTCAAGTATGAAAATGTTCATGTTTGATCACTTTATTGATATTGTCAGCATTCATCTTAATATTGAATCAGACGACGAACTCTGCATTTACATTCTCTTTGTCTGCTCTTTTGTTTCAAACATCACAAACATCGTAAATTTTGCAGACTTTTGCGATCATCTCATAGCATTTGAAAGCTGATTCAGTCTCAGCTCATCTGACATGCAATGCAGTCTCGCAGAAACGTAGTTCATCTTTTATTTCATTAAGCAGTCTTTCTTCAATATCAGAGCTTGCGTTCTCTTGAGTACAATGTAACACATCGCGTTCTCGTTTCGCTTTACAATTTAGCAATCTTTTCAGATTGATGATATCAAGAACTGCAGTATTCACGATGATCAGACTATCATCAAAATCTTCGCGAATATCAATCACAACTTTTAGCAATCTTTTGACATCTGATCTGCGTTTCGATAGACGACACAATTCTAGATGACTATCTTCATTCTGCGCTTCTTTTTCATCTTGCTTGTGCTCACTGTCACTTTTTTCATTGACGATCTCTGAAGATTTAATGTTAAATGATATGTCGAGAGCGACGTCAAAATCGTTTTCATTGAGAGTCTGAAAAGATTTTTGACTTTGAGATTTTCTTGCATCTCTAGCTTGAGTGACTGAAGCAGATTTCGTTGAATAAGATAATGAGATAGAATTTGTCATGAATGCAAAATGCTGAAGAAATCAATTTTCTCGTTGACTCAACAGATTCTTATGATTCTGTTGAAAGCTGCGTGATCAAAGAGATCGAGAAAGAACTTCTGCAAGACATCTCATGTATGTGATGAGATCAATATGATCATGATTCAAGTGCATCTACAAGAATTAACTTTCAAAGAGTAAAGATTATTCAAGATTGATTGTTTCTCAGTTGAAAATTACGATGAATTAATAAACACACACATGTGACGAGAAAGAGTATGAAAGTTCTAGAATCAAGAATGAAGTCGCTTCAGAAATAGAAATGAAGATGAAAAAGTTTCAATCGATCGTAGAGTTCTCAAAATTTGAGAGTGAACATGCTATCTAGTCGCAAATAGAATGAATCTTTATTTATCATAGTCTTTCATCTTTTCTGTGCGCGCAAGACTCGATGTCGAACGTTACTCTTTTTTCGAATCATTTCACATGATGAGATAATATTATCTCTATCGAAAGACTATGTTTAATGTGTGCTTCATGAGAAACATACGTAATCGTGAAGAAAGTAAGCTCTCATATCGAACTTCGAAATTGTGTCGACGACATAAGTGAAAGAAAATGCTGTCAAAGAGAGTACTGAAGATGATGATACTGAAAATGACAGTACTGAAAGTAGCAGTACTGAAAGTAGCAGTACTGAAAGTAGCAGTACTGAAAGTAGCAGTACTGAAAGTAGCAGTACTGAAAGTAGCAGTACTGAAAGTAGTAGTATCATAGATGAAAGACGTGCTTTACATAAGTCTCATCTATGATGTACAACTCTTGAATCTCTCTTCAGTTCTGAATGTCATCAGCTTCAGTTCTCGATGATCTTGTTCGCTTCTTGCTGTTTGTATTTCTTACAGTGATCATAACTCAGCTTCGCTGTACTTTTCATCTCTTCAACTTCTACTATCAACTTCTTTGATTGACTCTGTCATGCACGAAACTTCACTCATTTGATCTCTATATGATTAGTCATTTGAGATCACTTCGCTTTCAGCATTAGCACAATTGATTCGAAGTTCTCATTCTTGACAAGAAGATCTTTGATGAAGTGTGTCATTCGACAACGTCAGCTCAGCGATGATGACATGTAGAAGCAGCACATGAATGAACGTGAATTGTTGAAATGTGAGAACTTTTCAGAGATATAAGCTGTAGCATAAGATCAGAACAAACTGAGAAGAGTAAAGAATGACAAAAGATAGAGTAATCAAGAGAGCATCTAGTTTCATCAGAAACATCATCGATCTCTTCTTTCATGCAAAGAATCATCTCTTCTTCTTCTTCGTCTTCTTTCTTATTTTTCACTTGAATTTCTGATAAGCTGAACGCGTAAAGCACTCTGAAATCATTCGAATCATCGATCAATAATTTGCTTAATGTCGATGTGATGAAGAATCTTTCGTTGCTAGTGTCAGTATTGCGATTGAGAAGCTGTCGTGATTCACTTGAGATCTCATTCAACATATTTTCGTGAATTTTCTTGAAAGTTTGACTTCTCTTCATGATATTGCTACGTAGCGAGAACTGCTCGATGATGAGTAGTAGAAAAACCTGCGATTTTTATCAGTACTGTTTTTCGTCTTGAGCTTCTATTATCACTTGACTTATCTCAGAGAATAGAGAACTTCGAATTCATGAATACATCTGTTTCACTATCAAAGCTACTAACGTCGAAAGAGTGATTAAGAAACTAGAAATGACGCTGATGACAAGAGAAGACTTTCATTTGCGATCACTCTGAAGTTGATATAAAGTTCATCAGTAAATAAAACTGAAGCACAAAGTCTTCGAAAAGTTGACGATAAAAACAGTTCAAAAATGCAATGTCTCGTTGTACAATCTGCAGTTCAAATGAGCATGCATAAGTTCTGCAATGATATCACGATCATATCTGATAAACGATAAAAATCTCAAGACGATGAACGCAAAGATGACAACAAAATTAACAGAGTCAAAGAATTGTTCAAAGAAAGTTTGACGAAAGATCTGCTGTATCATCAAATGCTGTGATCAACAATCAGCATTTGATCTGAGATGTTCGCTCAAGACATATCTCTAAGATTATTACACATGTGATGAAGAAGCGAAGAAGAAGATCAATAGAGATTCAAAAGTGTGTTTCTACACGACACAGTTAAAACTTACGACATATACAGTCGTTGAAAATGTCTTTGCTTATTATCGTGAATGATTGTTGAGACGTTCAGAGCACTTAAAACGACTAGAGCAATGTCAGAGATGCATTTCAATGTCATGATTCATGTCTGTAGTTGATGACACAGATCTTGAAACGAATTCAAATGAACGTGTCATCAACGCAGAGAAAGAAGTGCTGTCAGAGTGACAAGAAGAACACAAGTCAGAACAGAAAGATAAACTGTCGATGAGACTCTTTTCGTAATTAAAATAGAAGACATGCAGATGAGAATGCAAAGAACAGTTCAGTGAATTGATTCAAAAGACAAAATGAAACAAACAAAATAAAGAACATTCTATGCACAGATGCATGAACATGATATAGCAGTCATTTCTCTTCTTATTCGTAATTTCATATTAGAAAACTTCAGAGCTCATTATGATCAAAGAAATGAACGATATCGATCTTCTCATTGACGCATTCTTTTCACAGTATGAACTTGAGTTTTCTGACTTTCATGATTTGCAATTCTCATTCATGACAAGTTCTGTCTTGATAAATCAATAGTAACTGACGAAGTGAGAAGATATAGTGTACTAGATAAATAGATCAATCGAAGAAGTGAGTAGAATGTACGCTGAATCTTGAACATGCATGTATGAGATGCAGATTTTCTATCAAGTTGATATCAAAATCATCTTCTTTTGTAGTGTAAATCTTGTGTGAGTCATAAGTTGTTAACGAAGATGAATCACGATTGACTTCGTACAGTCTAGCAAAACAGTTAATCTCGACACTTCATTCTTGAGATTAAAAGACAGAGATTAAGATTGACTTTGCAGAATCTAGCGAAACATTTAATTTTGACGCTTCATTTTGAGATCAAAAGACAAGAAGAATAGCGCAGTGCTCTTAGACTTCTAAACACGTTCGCAGCATGTTCTTTCGATCATCTCTTGTCTCACAAACATTAAGTTTATACATGTCTTACAACGACATCGTTCACATTCAGAAGACTCTGAAAGTTCTTTGCAATGTTTTTAAAAAAGCGTTTCTGTCTCATAGAGCTGAGACACTGTTAATCTTTCAAAAGCTTCGAACAGTTGTGAAAGATCATGATGACACTTGAACTTCTTCTCTTATAAATAATCACAGCTCGTGCTCATCTTCTTTGAAAAATCACAGTTTCTCTTCAGCTCTTATGATCATAAACAAGTCGTTTCTGTCTGCTTTCGCTGCTCAGAATTCATCGACATCATCTTTGAATGATTCAAATTCGTTCTTCACTCTTTCAAACATCATCGACACATTCTCGCTTGCTCTTCATTCTCAGAGCTCAACAACTTTCTCTATTCAACAATTCTTCTCTTCATTCTTTCTGAGTGATCACGAGCTCTCTTCAACTTCATCAATGTTGATCTTGACTCAAGCGCTGAACAAAGATTCAACTCAGATTCAGAAGTTTCTATCGAGATCAGAACTCGAAGCTATTGATAATGAGCTAGAATGAATAGTCGAGAATTCTCATGTTGTTGATCTTCAGCTTGATGAAAGTTGATCAACGTCAAAGATCAGATTTCAAAAGAATCTGAGTCAGCAATTTTTAGCTATTGAGTATACTCAATGAGAACGTCACACTTATGAATCGTCAAAAGTCAGCGTGCTGATGAAGAATTTATTGATTTCACAAGAACGAGATTTGAGACACATTGTGAAGTATCTTGAAAGCAACAATCGTCGATTCAAAAAACAGAATATCACAAGAAGAGAAATTGAGCACGAAATCAAATTTCTTGTCTTCGAACTATTAGTTGACACAAAAGTAATTTCAGCGATTTTGAGCTTCAAATACAGTCTTTTTCGAGTGATCAAGTTCGAAGATCTTTTCTTTTTGAAGATGATGATGAACGATTTGAAATGAATCAAGAAACTTGTGAAGCAGAAAACAGACTGATATGATGAATGTCAAACTCTGTATGATGATACGTGATCGTTGCTGACACTGACGCTGCTCATTTTTCTACAGTGTGATGCAAGAAGTTGTCACGAATCAATAAATCATATGAGTCTTGCTCTTCTCTCTTTGAATCATGAGAAAAGCATCATCGATTAAATCAGAATATTAATCTCTTGCAATTTGATTGTTTCTTCGATGCTCAACTGTCACAGTATCAAGATACTTTGCAATCTGACAATTGAATCTTATCAACAGCAAGAAATATGATCAACGATCTTGAAGAGACGAAACACAGTCATCGAGACGCAGAACACTTTCGAACACAAACACATGAAGATGTGTTTTCTAGATCTAGTCAGTGAGAGAATGCAACTGCACTTATGCTCTTAGCAAGCAGTCATCAACAGAGCGAGCTTGAGATCTACTCATCAGAAATAAAGTCGAATTCACTCACAAATCAGACTTTCTTCACAACTGAGATCGAAGTACAAGAATTGATGAATCTCGACATGAGTAAGTGAGCATTGACTACGATCAAAATAATTCAGAGCTGTGTTGACAGATTTAGATTCATATACATTTACAAGACTTTTCATCATCGCAGCGAGATCATCATTAGAAAAGACTCGATCTTATGAATGTGAGTGAACTCAACGATCTTCAGCATTGCGTCTTTCGTCGCTACGACATCTAATACATACAAATTCTTCAAATTCTTCTAGTAACAACTTCAGCTCTGATGAATATGATGACTCGCGCGTAACGATTGATGATAGTATAGCGACGTCGAGCACTGTTCATCAGCACTCAAGTCATTTTATTTCAGTCTCTTTGCAAAGAAATTCTATTAATACAGCTTATGAATTTTCGCGAGATCAAAATTTGCAGTATGCTTATCAATTGAGCGTTTCATCAAACTTACAGAAAGAAGAGAGAAATTCACAATTCAACAATTTATCTGCAGTTCAATATACTAATCTGAATTCTGACTCTGAGTCAGCGACAGACATTGACAACTACGTTTCTTGATTCTTTGAGTCTGACGATGCATTTGATGCTCAAGCTCATGCTCTTGCTCAGATCTTTGATCTGAGTTCTGATGCTGAATTTGAAACAAGCACTGATAGCTACGTTTCTTGATTTCTCGAGTCTGATGATATGTTGAGAATCAAAGCTTCTGATGTGAATCTTGATGCTGAATTCAAAGCAAACACTAATAATTACGTTTCTTGATTCTTCAAGTCTGAAGATATGTTCAAGATCGAAGCTTCGAGTGTGAACTCTGATGCTGAGCTCATGACAGACAATGACAACTACGTTTCTTGAGTTTCAGATATCGAAAACGAGTTAGCTTATCATATGCGATGATTCTTATATCACGTTAATAATACTCGAAAGTCTAATAAAAATATTAATTTGAATTTACAACATGTTTTACTCTTCTGACTCATCGAGTAAGTTCATCACTTTAAATGTCATAGCAGCAAAGTCTCTCTCTTTTTATCTACTGTCGCTGATTTAACACTTTGACGTATTTCTCAAGCTTTCTCTTTCTTTCAATTCACAGTAACGATCTGTTCAGTTTCAGTTATTACACTGATTGACAAGCTCTTCTTCTTGATCGAAACAGCGATACAGATTGTCTTCATGTACTTGTTAGTAGCATTGAGAAGAAGTACAAAGACAGTACGCTCAGTAGTCGTTCATGAAATCTATCATCTGATAAGTCTCTGTTGCGTTAACGCTCGTTGCTGTCTTAAATATTAACTCATCTTGTTCTTCAAGAAGTCAATAATCTTGACGCATTTCTCTTCTGATCAAAAGATCTTGAATGAATCTGTGATATTGAGATTCAGATCATTGCATTCATCTCTCGCTGCGTCTATCAAATCGAAATCAATATCGATGTCAATGTAAACATGAATGACTTCTGAATGAGAAGACATGATGAGCTTTTGAAATCTCAGTGAGATGTGACAGAACAAGCTAACTAGATTTCAGTCTTATCAGTCATGCTCACGAATAAATGTTTGAAGATCACATCTTCTGCAGTCTCGATGAAGTGTCGCTTGCTTCACTGATTAGAGTATTGCAATGAGAAATATGATGATGTGAGATCAATGATGAGCATGTGACTAACGCAGTAGTCGACATCAATCGAACATCTTAAATTTTGTGATGAGATAAGTTGATTACACAATAGACGACGAATGATAAATATTGAATAACTCGACATCAACGTCTAATAGTGATCGAGATGAGACAAAAGTGCAATACAAGAGAAGATATTTCTGCATAGTCAACTCAGTCACAACTGAAGTATAGTCAATGTCTTTTCAAGCGCTATATTCTTCGCACTTTTCACAGAGAATCGATTGACACTACAGTCAATTCATTCAACGCGTCAACATCAAAGACTTTGAGTCAGAGTCAATGTCAAATGTTGATGCTTGAAACGAAGCAAGATCTCATTCAAATATCTTTTGACGTGCAAGCTGCGTCTAAAGTCGCTGACGAAAAACGCAAGCGCAATGTCATCGTCTTTCATAAATTTCAAAAGTGACGCAAAGACAAGAAGCAGAAGATTTCAAACAACATTTCAAATATAGAAGCACAAGTACGAGAAATGATCAAAGAGCGAGACTTTCTGCAGAATGTACTACTGCAAAACGACATTCTTATATCAAGTCATGTCTCACTTGCTGAATCGTAATTTCAAGACATTGAAACGTTTACTTAAAATCAAGGCAGAAGCACTCGAAGACGCATCGATGTGTATGTATCATCGCAAGAGCTATCTCGATATACTGTCGTTGCTCGTTCTCTTTTGAGCGCATGATCATCATGTCATTCAAGCATATACAGATGTTACAATAAAGAATGCAATTGCAAGTGCTATTTCATTCTAACACGAACTTATTCGAAGCGACAGCACTGCAATAAATAAAGTGCAATTCACAACAGCATTCTGTTTGAACTATGATGTATATACAGCATGCACACACAGCACATCAATCGTCAAGCGCTTGAGCAAGCAATCATTCTCTCATCATTTTCTTATCTTTTTCGAAGAAATACTCTATGTTCAGCATATTTGTTGACGTATTGAGCGTGCACAAAGTCTCAGTATCTTCTTAAAACACGCAGATCGTCGTGAGCAAACACTGCATGAGATATGAGCGATTACTGTTTAATGTTCAGAGCAGCACTTGAACTTCAAAAGACTGAAAACATTCAGATTAGAAATATGTTTCGTATTAATTGTCAATCTTTCAAGAGAGAAAGAAGAATGATAGAGATGTTTTCTTTGAAAGTCATCAAAAGCTGAGTGAGTAGAGCGAAGAATGAATATTGTGTTCAATGTATCAACAATTTTCTTCTCGACACTTGAAACTTCAATGTAATCATGAGAAACAACTCATCGCATTCTTTGTGCACAGTAGTATTATACAAGAAGTTTTGTCATCATCTCAGCTGAATCATTCATTTAGCGCGTTCATCTTATCATCGAGTCAATTGAAATGACTCATGAATGACTTAATGAAGATCAATTTCACTGAAAGCAAAGATGCGTTCGAGTTTTCGTTTGAAAGTAAGATCAATAAAGTCGTCAACGTTTCTTAATGTTTTGATAATATTAGCGTTGATTGCACTTTAATCGATGTTATGTGAATACATCGACTGAGTGAAATAATGTTTGAAGAAGAAGACAGATGACGTTGCAAGTCTTTATATTGAGAATTAATCACTGCGTCAGCAATCAAATTTGAATGATCAATAGCACTCATTGACTTTGACAAGAATTGTCTGCGACGCTCTCTTTTTGTCATAATCAAGAATGTTAACTGTCAGAATATCTAGATTGTGATTATTTAACATAAAATGAGACGAATCTGAAAGTCGATCACATTTCAAACACTGCAAGTTGTAATTCTGTCTTATTTTGCTTTCGCTCTGCTCTTACTTTTCATCTTCAAAATTTGCTGTTGACAAAGACAAAGTTCTCAGAAACATCAACACGAAAAGAAATAAACTCTTCAAGAATCTTTGAGTCTCGTCAATGATGAAGTCTACAAGTAAATTCAAGCTTTTTCGTTTCAGTCGAGAGAAGCACGTTCTCAACGATAACAGCAACGACAGCGAGAATGATTCTTCATTTCAAAGTTTCAATTCTAGCGATTCTGTTTCGTCTTTCAATTCTTTATCAGAAACTTTTGACAAGAAACTTGACATGATGATAAAGAAAGCGAGAAAGCTTAAGAAGAAAAGACAGACAAAATTGAAAAAGAGCAAAATGAATGACGATGATCTTGATTTCAGTGAAAACTCTAGCTCTTCTGAAGACAAGAAGAAGAGAAGAATCAAGATAAGAAAAGTCAAGAAGTTGAGCGTGAGACAGAAAGTCAAATTCAAAAGAGTAAAAGATGAGAATTTCGAATCTGATGATGACAATGTTCATGACAAGACTGAGCTCAGAAGAAAGACGTGTGTCAAGAAGAAGAGAGTCAAAGAAGCGAAACAGATCGAGAAGAAAAAGAAGAATAAGAAAGATATCAAGACGAAGTTCATACAAATTGATTGCTTGTGAAGCACGATGAGCACAGATACATTTTGAAGAAATCGAGCGAGCACATTGAAGCAGACGAATATGCACAGTACATCTTCAACGTTCGTCGCAAATTTAACTGAAAAAACAAACATATGAATATCTGTTTAGACATCATGAGCAAGTCACTCAAGATCGCTTTGAGACATATCATGAAAAAAGTGAAAGACATCTCTTTAGAAGAAGATTTGCTCTTCGTTGATTCAAACATGATCTTTCTCTTTCTCGAAGATCTACGCGTCTATATGAAAAATCTTAGAGCGCAGAGCAATGTTGAGAAGAAAAAGAAAAAGATCAAAGAGATTGCTCTTAAGACTAGACATCTCAAAGTGCTTATCAAGTATCTTGACAAAGACTATGATGAGATCAAGAAATTTCTTTACTTCTTACTTGAAAGCAAGAAGATCACTTTTGATCTTCTTTGAGCATTGTTCAAAAGCGACGAGATTGTTTATACTTCAACATATGATACGTTGAGTGAGTCTAGAACTTTCAAGATCGAATATGTCTATTTGATAAGCACAGACATGCATTCGAACTATTTTGACGTCTTGATCACTGACTTGAAACAGAAACACTCGTTACTCAAGAATGATTATTACATAATTAAAGAGCGCTATCTGAAATTTGACGATAAAATCTTCGAAATGAGCAATGTGCAAGTAACAGTTGAGACGTTCAAGAAATTGCATCTCATTTTCAGCTTACGTTGTTTCTCTCTCAAACGTCATTCAGATCACAAGAAGCTTGAGAAAAAGATGATTGAATGCAAAAAGAAATTCATTGTTTTGAAGAGCAGACAATATTGTATTCAGAAAGACATAGCTTTCTACAAGATATTCAACTATTCTTCTTGAGGATCAGAATCTTCTGACTGAGTCATTTTAGAAGCATCAAGATATCGTTAAAGTCAACATTGACAACAGAATGATGATTGATTCAACGACTTTCAGACGTTGCAACTCTAACTACTCTATTTTCACGCTCAAACATGAGAATAAGAACATTCTTAGTGATTCAGAATCTGAGAACAACGATGAATTCAAAGACAGTTCAGACGAGAAGAGCGAAAATCACACAAGTCAGTTCGATGATGAAAAAAAGAAGTCGAAACTCAAAAAAAAATTGATCAAGAACGAGAAGATCGATACTTATCATTTGATCGACGTGTCGATTGATGAAGAAGATAATGTGATTCAGAAAGAGAACATCGAGAACATTTCAAGTCAAAACGACTTCGATAAGCGCGAGTTCACTGATGAGAAATATCTCATTGCGAGTTTTATCACACTCGATTTCAGCTTCAATGAGAAACTCTGACCCAAGTTCGCGATTTTTGACATTCAAGATGTCACTTGAAACGAGAGCGTCTTCGACTCGCTCGTTATATTCAATGAACATAAGCACGTCGTCAAATCTCTCGTAGAGTCGCACGAATGAAACGCGAAGAAAAACATCGATGATATCATACAAGACTAGTATTATTCTAAAATTCAGTGCACGCTCTTATGCTTACATTCTCAGACAATAAATGAGATCTCGTGACAGTTCTACATGAATCGTTGAAGATCGAGAAAACTCTCACAGCTGAAGACATCGCGAAGATGCTCAAGAAATCACTCTACGTTAGTTTTGTCATGTCAAAGTTTTCGATAGACTGACTTATCTTTTAGATGATATTCGTTGAAGAGCTGAGAACAAGAATGAATTATCTTGAGAAAAATCTCTTTCAGATACTCGATATTGCTCATACATGACGTGCAGTGTTATTGATTGATGAGATCAACGTCTTCTTGAAACAACGAGAGCTTCGCGACATCAATCACAACGCGCTCGTGAGCATCTTTCTGCGAATGTTGAAGTACTTTCAGAGTATACTCTTTCTGATCACAAATCATGTTGCAACTTTTGACGAGACTTTTCAATCGCGTATTCACATCGAACTCAGATACGACAAACTCAACATCAAAACTAAAAAGAATATTTGAAAGAGATTCATTGATCAAGTCAGAAAATTATCAGAGATGAAAGTTGCGAACATCACAGAGAATGATTTCACGCAGCTATCTAACTTTGAAGTCAATGAACGAGAGATACAGAAGCTTTTTTTTTTTTCAAACTCATCTTTTCATCTTTTCTCTGTCTCTTTTCTATCTTTCATTAATCGTCTATTGCATACGACGAGCTAACAAGACATTGATGATAGATCAAGAATGCAATTTGCACAGCTCAATTCATAGCTCTTAATGAGAAGAAAATGCTGAGCATGACGCATCTTCTTCAAGTTCTCTTCATTGACAACGTCTTTGCTAAGAACTTGAAAGAATCAAAATATGAGAAGACTCTCAAACTCTACATGTGACTGAAAGAGTAATTTTATGACTTAATCACAATGAAAGTAGATAGATTGTGTGAGTATTTCTAGATTAAATTAATAAAAACAAATAATTTTGTGATTCATTTATTACACGACATTGATATCTAAAGATTTGATTGCTTTCGACGTTCTTATCTCAATATTTATCTTTCATATGAAGTAAAACTATCAATGATATCTCAAGCTGTAGTTCGTAAGTTAATCTTTGCATCAATGAAATTTTCATCGATCACACTTGATCTTTCTAAAGTCAAAAGCGCTCAAGTTCTCATTCATCATCGTTTTTTCTCTTAATTCATGATGCTCTCGACAAGAGAACATTTTGTCATTGTTGCAACAGATTTTGATGTCTATTCTGCGAGAATCTACACGAAAACTCGATGCATTTCATCGACTTTCACAATCTCGTCACGTCAGATTGCTCATGCGAAGCGATCATGTACGAATAAGCACTACAGCTCACTCATCATAAATCTTTTACTTCAGTTCTTTATATTTCTCATCAGCGTGTCTTCAACTCTCGTCGATAGCTCGTCGTCAATGTCACATACTCTTCGATTTCGCGCTGAATCTTCTGCTACATTCATCAACTGAATCGCGTCTCAAAGAAAACTCTCTCAGAACTTCTCACAGATCATCTCTGAAGTCGTTCATCTCAACACTCTTCGACAGCAGAGCTTGAAACGAGAGCGTAAGCGCTCAGACAGAGACGATCGCTGAAAAGAAGACTTGACTTGAATAAGACAATACTTGACGCAGTCTTCTGTCGAAGAGAGCGCGATGCGAAGACTGTGAAACATTCTAAGCATATGAAGCGACGACGAGAGCTGAGACATTGATAACAACGTCTGTCTCATTATTGAAAGAGACGAATAATTCAAGCATCGCGCGCTTAGTGAAGATTGTGCTTGTCGACGATCGTCGTATCTCGTCTTCGAATCTCTGAATCTCATCTCGATCTCATTAAATTCAGAAAGATGTGCATTGTCTTTCTTGAATCAAATAGTCATTCGATTCCATCTATTGATATCTTGTAAACATGCAAAGCTGCGCTTCAATAGAGTTCAAGATACAGAAGAGAGATACGAATCATTGAAGAACTTGAAAAAGAAATATTTATGAAAATGAAAGAGAAGAGAAGACTGATAGTCTTGTTGATAGAGAAGCGAAGAGCTTCGCAGAAAAACGTCATACGTCATTGTAGTGCTTCGTTTATCTGATTTGTAGTGACAGAAACTTAAGCGAGCTACTTTAACTCTTTCTTGACTCGTCTGTAGTTAATTATGTTCAACAGATGTCAATCATATTCTCATTATCTTTTCAGATCGCAATGATGAGAACAGCGAAGACAAAAAAGTACGAATCTTTCGTAGCGTTAAAAAGCTTAGTCAATATAGCAAGAAAATTCACAAGATCTTTTAAAATGATCTGAATGAGAATGCAGAAGAGAATAAATCATGAGATAACAAATAATCAAATCTCTCACATCGAAATTGTTGCAATAACGACAAAATCAACGTTATTAAATTCTAATTTTCTAAGAAATCTTGTGACGAAGTATTTTCTCGCTCATGAGCTGTTCATGTACATACTCAATCACGTCTGTTTAGAACACTGCTAGACATTTAAAAGTATGCGCATAGCTGTTCTCGTTAAAGCTTAAATCTCGTCAATCTAATCGTTCAGTTACTGTGTGATTTGTTTTCTCTAGATCTGAATAGCACATCTTATAGTAGCACATGTTTTTATAAGCGATTCGCGCTCTGACACGACTTGTCACGATCAACATCAAACTTCAGAATCTAGCGATACTTAATGCGTTGTTTCTTCAATACTTCTTATTCTTTCTATTCACTTCAACAAGCATATTCTCTCTATCATTCATGATCTCATCTCTTTCAATCTTGATATCTTCTTCTCTCTTGATATGTCTGAATATCTGCGTCTAGTCGAGATCAAAAGAAACGTCTTTTCAATCGTTTTGATCTTTTCGAAGCTGAATCTTGATTTCGATCTGAACGTAGATTATCAAGAAGCTTCATGCAGACGACATCTTTGAGTATCTGATCAATCTGAAGTTCAACAGAAATCAGCTGTAGAACATTTCGATCATCTTTAAGAAGTCTCGACTGATGCTTGATAGCATGTCACATTTTCAAGAAATTCTTCAAGACAATGATTAATTGTTTGATCTGATCATGAAATAGCACATGAGTCGATATTCATCTTTTGATTGCTAACTTCTTCAGTAAGTATATTCATTTCGTTCATTCGCGATTCGCTGAAATTTCGACTGATCTTTTATTCGACTGTAACAAAATAGAAAATTAATACTTAGCGACAAAATCGAAGATGCACTTAGAAAGATGATCGTTGACTTGAGACAGTATCTCATCTTGTTCATTCACATATAAATTCATTGAAAGATGAGATAGATTTTGCTGCTGCGCAATAATGACTTTCACGAATGATATATCAAGAAATTGATGAGAACGATTGAATTCATCACGCTTTGATGATTGCTGCTGAGAGCGTATCTCAGTCGAAAGATTTGAGAGCTCAACTACATCTCAATTTCAAATATCTGTCTTCATCGCTTTATAAGAAGATGTCATGAAGTTATTCAATTAATAGTAGTCTGATTGATCTGTGATAGAATAAGCGATGAAGATTCTCTGAAAGAAGTGAATCTTCTCAATATCAAAAAAAGAATTATCAAATGATCTTAGAGTTTCATTGAAGTACAGCTGCGAAAGTACTGTACTGACAATAATTAGAAGACGAATATCGTCAAGATAGAAGAGCTGTCGACAGACTTACTTGAATACTGTTGCACTAGAACTCTCAGTCATGAATTTGATAAACGACATGACAGTCTCTTTTTTAAAACATTTATTAGATCAATTGTAGTCATCTTGTTGAGACATGAGCTAGACATGAAGATGAATGTCAGAATCGAATGAAATATCAAAGCATTTTTTTTGACTCGATAATCGATAGATTTACTTAGTAAGTAATTGGTTCTTTGCATTGAAGCTGCTTAAAGACGTTTCTCAGAGATATATCAACGTTGAAGAAGAATCAAGAGCTTTTCTTCAAGATAAATGTGATACGTTAGAAGATGAAAAATGTTTCAAGCATAAGACTACGTCGTCGTAATGCGAATGCACACTAAGTTTCAGAACAATTATGAAGATGATCTGAGAATAATGAATTGTGTAGAATAAAAGACTCGTCGAACGATCATTATAACTTTATCTACTTTACGATCAAGCTTGTTCGATGACTTCAGTTGCACTTGTGTTCACAGTCGTGTCAAGTACATCTTGCTTAGATCATGATATTCTGATCGATTATGCATGACACTGCGCATGACGATCGAAGCTTGAATTATTCTTCTTCAGTCTCATTGCGTCATGAGACATTTTCGAAATTTAGACATCATCAACTTGTTCAACACTTTGTTCAAGCTGCTACAAATTTCTTATTCGAAAAACCTCGTATCTGAATATTGAGTTTCTACACTGAGTGCAGAGTTCGAAAATATTTACACATTTACATATCAGATAATCGAATAATAATAAGCTCAAACGACGTCAGCGATTTCACATGTATCACGCTTCACATCTCATTTCGTCTCATCTTAGATTATCGATGCAGAACTTGCATTTCAACATGCTATAATCGCTTTCATGTTTCGCATCGCAGATTCAAGACTTATCGACAATGATGTGACAAGTCAATCGACTCGTTACGCTTCAAAAGACTCTTTCAAGCAGAAAAACTCATCGCTGAGTTCGTCAAAAACTGCATCACTGACTTGTTCTGCATCTTCATGACTCTTTGCAAGCACTCTAGTCTCAAAATAGTCATCTAAACTCTTATTCATGCTTGATGAAGAACTTTCGTCAATCTTTGCAACGCTTCGCAAAAACTGTATTATTGAAACAGATCTTTCTTTGTCTATGCTCGTCACTGCGTGTCAAAATGATCAAAGTAGTTGAAGAAGAAAAGAATAACTTTCTTCGATGTTGTTGAGCTTGCGAAGAAAATAAGCGAGACGTATCAAATTTGTCTATCGCGACTGCAACATGCTAGCGTTCGCAGATGAATTGAGACATCAGAGCGTTAGCATAACAGCTATGCTTAAAGTCAATTCTTCAGACATCAGCGCAATTTGAAAGAATTGCAACAGCTGAGATCTCAAACGTTTTTCTTCTTTTGACTTTGTTCAGTTTTGTAGCATTGTAGTGATTGAATCGTTGACGAAGCGAAAGTAACATTGAAGAAGAAGCAAATGCTCGCAGTGTTCTGATTTTCGAAAGCGTGAAAATCTTTTGCAACTGAGTTCATTGATGCTGTTAACTAAATGCTTGAATTATAGAGAGTATGAATCACAACACATCTATGCGAACTGCTTCTCGATCTGCGACGTTCATATCGTTAAATATTGTGATAAAAGCTGATGACAATTTCTGTTCTCAATCAGTTCTTATTCATCTAATAATCTCACTTTACTTATCATATCATTTCGAACACAATTGATTGACAGTTTCGTTCGCAGATTATTATCTCATGATTCTATCATCTGCGACTGTATGATGATTTTATTGTCAAATAGTTGAGACTTTAAAAGAGTCTGAGCAAGTCTGATTTCATCAAATGACTGCAACGCTTCTAAAGAATCATCTGAAACTTCAAATGCTTCAAGATAGAGACATATGTTCTGTAGTGACGAAAATCTTCGACACGACTTCATAGATTGAGACATGCTCATCTCAGCGAAGACTCAGAGAAGCTTCGAGAGCAACGCTCTCATCTGATATATGAGTTTGTCTGATGTTTTATCGTCGAAGATAGACAGAGTCAAGAGCGCAGATCAATACTCTCTGTTGATAAGAATGACTGAAAACAGAAACTGTACTCGTTGTTGAAGAAAGATTTGATGATGCTTTTCATTCATTCAGCTTAAAATGAGAAAGACAACGATTTGTATGAATCTGATTTGTCTCGTACTTAATGTCTGAAATGTGTCAGTTTCTTGATTGAGATCAGATGTGATGTCAAATCTCTAAATTCAATCGAAACTGCTTCATCGACGACAAGAACTGCATGTTTTTCTGAGCGACTAATTCGTTGCGTAGTATCGTATCTTGAAAATCAAGAAGACGCGTGAGTGACTTCAACAGCTCGTTCACAATATCTCATTGTATGTAGTAGAAGATGAAATGATGAAGAATGTCATTGACTTTAACACTCATTCTCTTCTTCATTAGTTCACTTGAGTCAGTGAAGCACAAGATCTCAAACACGTCATCGAAATTCACAAAAGTTCAGATAATTTCATCATCATGCTCTTGATCATCAGAAGCGTCATGCTCATAAACAAATATGAAGTCGCTTGCAACGAATGACTCGTCACGTCTAAATTCTCGCGAGCAAAAAGATAGTCTTTCAGATAGACAAGCTTCAACAAGCACGAGTGCGTTGAGCTTTGTTGATGTGAAAGATCTAGTGAAGATTGACGATATGACTGTTTTCGCGATCTCGTTCAAGCTATCATCTAGAAGAGAAAGTGCAGACTCTGCTTGAGAAATTCTAATGTTCTGTGAAAAATTAAGTGATGTTAAAGTATCAAGAGACGAAGAGTTTCGAGAATGCATGATATTCTCGATCTCTGCGAATGATAGCTTGATTTTCTCTGCTGCATAAGACAGTGAGATACATGATATAATGATAGACGATAAACACATTGTTGAAAGACAACTGATTCTTTGATCGAAACAAAATGATGCAACGATGCGTATGTAGAAAACTGTCAACAGAACGTTTGCGACTCAAATAATTCGAAAATGAAATAAGAAAGTCTTGTCTTGAAAAGTTAGATGTGATGAAGAGAGACTGCATCACATACACGAGAAAATTTGAACGCTTTAAAAAGACGAACAGAAAGAGCAAATCAGTACGATCGTTAATTGCAAGAGCATGAGTCAATATATCTAAGATAGAATCTGAGATCATCATTTTTAGATTGACTTTTAGAGAGTATGTATAAGATGAGTCAACATCAAAAAAATGTGAGCAAGTAGAAGATAGTTCAGATTGAAAATTTACTTGATCATTGAATCAGTAAATTTTGAGCGAGACTGAAACTGAGAACAACAAATTCGCGTCTAATACAGCGTGCTTTCAGCAAAGAACGACAAGATGTATTGATCATGATTCATTGACTGAAATTTGCAAACGAGCTTAAATGATTGACAGACTACTTTGATTCTTTGAAGAATCAAAATGTGATGATGTGAACTTAAGCGAGAATCTGTACTTTTTCTGCTTGCAGCGTCTACACGCAATTGTCAACGAAATAAATATGTATGACATATGATGAGAAACAACGTTAGTAGCGAATTCATGTGTATTCGAGAGTATCACTGATGTAATTTCTAGAAATCGTGAAAAGCGAAAAAGCAGCTTCGTTGCTCGATCGAAATCATTTCTGTCTAGAACTGAAAGAAACGACAAATCTAGTCTTCATGATTTCGAAGAATTTGTTACGATGAATAGCAACGCAAGAGAAAGTAAGCATCACGAGATGTCGATGACAATTTTACTTGCGAGTGCACAGACTTCAAATTTCACAGACGACGAATCTGATGAGCAGATTGCACGTATCTCAGTCGTTCAAAAGCAACTTTCATGTTCAGCGTGTTCTAAAACTTTCGTAAGAATGAATCATCTTCGAAAACATGCTCAACTTATCAAAGATGAACTTCATCAAGCTTTCTGACTAGTTCTGAACAGAAAAATGTGTTCGAAATGTCGACATTCGTTTACGACTTCAGTCGATCTCAAAAATCATAAGAATGAGTCTCTTTGTAAATCACGAACGTTTAAAAATGTCTTCATATTGCAAGAAGAATTCATCGAGTCTAAGCTGAAGAAAGTTATTTGAGAGAACGATCATCTGAATGTTCAAGATCGAGAATTTGAGAAAGCTCAGCAGTCTTTTGCATCAAACAGTAATGATATTCAAGAGAAGACGAAAGACAAAACTTTGTGTGCAACTGCACTTTCTTGAAAGAAACAAGATCAATCTCTGCTTGCGAATACAATTTCTTGAGCAACGAGAAATTGAAGTGATACAACATATCTACATCTCTTAAAGAAACAAGATGACTTCACAACTACGAGCATCAATTCTTTGATAATAGATCACTGAAATAATGTGACATATTAATTCACAATTGCGAACATGATTTCTTGAACAACAAGAAACTGAGTTAGTGAAACATATTCGCGTTCTTCAAAGAAGCGACATGAATTCACGACTGCGAATACTGTTTCTTGATCAACGAAAGACTGAAATAATGCAATGTATTAATTCATAACTGCGACTACAATTTCTTGATCAAGAAAAGACTGAAACTTTGAAGCAGATGTGTATCTCTTAGAGAAACAAGACTTGAATAATGCAAACATCACTTTCTCACTTTGAATATGATTTCTTGAGCAACACAAGACAGTTACAGACATTTGCAGAGTGATTGATCAGAAATAAATGATCTCAGCGCTTTTTCTTCGTGATATATGCAGCTACTTCTTCTTTGTGAGTGTTGAATCTCAATGAAGTCAAGTAATTGAAGAAATTGTGAAATGCTGTCGTTTCTGCAAAGACTTGTTGTAGATATAGACTTTGCTCAAGAAAATCAAATCACTTTTCTTTCTTTGTTATATCATCGCTCACTCTCTTTGAACATCATATGTTAGATTTATGAATTTCTCATCTCTTTCACTCGACTTGAGCACTGTCAGATCTTCACATCAGATAATCACGTCATCAAATGCAAGCTTTTTGTTCACTTTTCTTCAGTCTGATTTCAACACAAATGACAACTGTAGATGAGATGCTTTCAGTAATGTGTATCAGTCATTGCTGACGTTGAGTTGCGTGAGAGCAATAGTGACAAAGATCATGTTCTTCAAGACAATCTTAAATATGAAATGTGACTTCTTGAAACGAAAGATGTTGAGATCAACAGCTCATGACTTTTGTGATACAGATGTTGATGCGATAAATTTCTGAAGCTTAGATATGTGATTTTTTTCAAGTCAGACTCAAATGTGCATTATACAGATAGAGATTATATCTTGATAAAGTTGAATATCATTTCATGCGCTAGTGAAGTGACTTGATATACAAATCAATTATCAAATGATTTGATAAATTGAAGCTCTTCATGTATATCTTTCGCTATTCTCTGAGCTTGATCTTGAAAAATGACTTCTGACACAATCATATAATCAGAATTCTCATTTATTGCGATGTGATATTGTAAGCTCAAAGCATCGTCAAACAGAGAAGTAGTGTTGACGAAGTTTAAATGAGTGTCATTCAATCACGCGTTATCAGATTCGATATCTTCGATCATGTGATCAATGAGATCGTCAGAGAAATTCGTCATTTGCAAAAATTTCTTTGTCAGTTTCATTTGTTCAGTCAACTTCGCTGCTTTATAGACTGTACTGATCTCGCTGAAATCAAGTATGCACTATGAGTAGAGTACAGAACTAAAAGACAGGTAATGAGATAAAACAATAAGACAGCAAGACAACATGATAGCACAGAAGCAGCTCGAAATCGTAATATCAGTCTGATGACTATCGAGCATGATTGACATTGATGTTCGATTCATTTGAAAGATTTCTCTGATTGTAGCTTCTAATCAGTTGAAATTTTCTTAGTTAACTTCGAGACATACTTCAACTTAATGAACAAGTTTGTTGATCGACGAGTCAAAGAGTCAGTGTAAGAAAGAGTCAAACACTTTTCAAAATCTCTTGATTTCTTTCTGAATCATTGATTAAGTAGATTTCAGATTCAATTTGCTAAATCAATGATCAAGTAAATTTCAGATTTGATCTGCTGAATCAATGATCAAGTTCATATCTGAAACGACGATAGATCGAATCAAGTCAAGTTAGATGCTTAGCGTATGCTTAGTCAGCTGAGTAAGTTCTACAACATCATCTACTACATTTAAGATTTTCAAAAATGAATTCGCTTCGATCTTCTACGCATACTCAGAGCAATGCTACAAGATGAAACTCTTGATACAAGATGTTAAAGTGAGCTTTAAATGCTCACGATCAAGAAAGCAATTGAGAGTTTCATTGTCTTTAAAATCGAGTCGCTTCAAGTTGACTGTAGAGACTCTGCTTAAAGACTTGAAGTGAAAACAACAGAGTCGTAAAGGCATAGATCTCTACGTATCATCAAGCTTTTGCTAACTGCAGAGCAATTTGCAGATAGAGACGCAACATAGACAAACTAGAGCTTGCATTCTTGAACTCTCTCACGTCTTCTTGATGCTATGTGTAAGTTCACATTCTCAATGCTGTCTTAGTGATTTCTGCAAGTCATATCACAAAATGTTGAAGACTGCGCGACTTGCATGAACGTGCATGCATGTTTGTCTATAAAGTATTTCAGAAGAGCTCGTTGTCTTCTTTTTCTAATGAATTTGCCTTGTTTCATCGTTCAGCGCTCGAGATGCGTGTAGTCAATTCAGCGTCGTCTTCAACGTCTGAGTTCAAAGTCACGTGATCAGAGTTCAAGTATAGTCAAGTCATCAATGAGATCAAGTATTCATGGGCTTCGTCAGAAGTCGATGTGAAGATAGAATGCTCTGATCTTTCTCAAGAACTTACAATTCACACAACTTCATAGATCTTAGAATCGATTCAATCTGACGTCAAGAAGCTTAGTATGAATCTAAGAAATGAATTATGAAAGCTTGACTGCGCATCAGCGAATCAAATTGAGTCAAGCAATTTCAACTAATATCAAGTAAGATCAAAGTTGAAAATCAACATTATTGAGAAAAGTAATGATGATGAATATTACGATGTTGCTGTTCATAATCTATATCTTTCATGACTATTCTTTCATGAGCTCGAGTTAAATCTCAACTATAATTCAACAACGTCAACAGAGAAAGACATATTGATTCATGATATCTGAGACGCAACAAGAAGAGCTCATGCTTATTTTCTTTTCAACGCTGTAAATGCGATTCGTTCTGAGCGCAGTCGAGAACTCAAGAAATGTTATCATGATATTGCTTGATCAAATGATCTAGCAATATCACTTGAAAGAATCATTCTAAATCACGACATCTTGATAGACTCTTCGCTCATTGAGCTAGAAATTTCATTAACATTCTTTAGAGATCTGATTCTCAAGTTCGCAAACAATTTACGCGATATCTTGTGTTTCTTGATTTGAACTTGCTGAGAAGTTATGACTCTCGTCTTGCTCTCGAGCTTCTGACAAAAGACGAAAACGATTTGCTTCATTCTTTCTAAAAGAGTCGTAAAGTTCTATTCGAGACTGCATCAGAGATCGAGACATTGATGAAGATGTTAGAAGACTTGAAGCTTCATAACATCTTACTACTTTGATGTCTGCTGAAATTTTCTGACGATAGAGTGAAACGTCAACAACATGCGCTCGACTCAGAATATTTAATCAGCGACAACGTCAATCTGTTTGATCTTTTTATCGACATCGTCGATACAAACTCATTTGAAAGTTTTGATTTGAAGCAAATGCACGATGCACTTTCGAAATTCGAAATTTTCGTTGAAGACTCAGATATCAGCACGCTGAATACAGTGAAATGAAGTATGCAATTAATGAACTTTCTTTTCATTGACTTTTCGAAGAAATATTTGATACAATATCTGAAAGAGCAAATCTAATTAATGCTAATGTTGCTAGAATCTTTCGTCGCAGATTCTATGCAGATTAGACTCAGAGCAGATGAATCTAGTTTGCATACATCTGTAAATCATCTTTCTGCGAATACAGAAGAATAATACTGATGAGAGACAACGAGCAAATTTATCATCAACGTTCATTCGTTCAAAAGTCAGAGAACAATGTACTATTGCTTCTCACTTGAAGCTCAATAGTTCACGATCAGTCTCTTCGAGTACTTAGTGAATGAGCAAGCTCAGTCAACGATTTGAAGCTATATCAACAATTGATTGAGAATCTTCGAAATTCTCAAAGAATCGAGCAGCTTGCATTGATTCTAGCTGTCTTAATGTGTCATTAACGACTTCTCTCTTACACTTCGAACGATACTGCGTAACTCGTCAAAGATGATTATCTAATCGATCTAGATTTTCTCTTGAATGATCAACTTCTTGATAACAGACGAATGATCTTCAAAAGAATGAGTTTTTCGTTTCTACAAGTACTTGATATCTTTGAAAATGAGTATGAGAATATGATTTAACTTCTTGTCATTTCAGTTGACAAAAAAGCATTCTTACTGAAATGATTTGATGAATTTTCGAATCAATATTGAGCAAGAAGAGTCAGAAATTGACTTGCTCATAGCAGAGTCTACGAAGAAGAGAAAGCGTTAATTTTGATAGAGACATCAACGATGAGTGACATAAATGATGATCAAGAATGATTCTTGATAGCGTTTGATCACAATCTTGAAGAAAATGAGAGATGTGACATGATTGAGAAAGTCAAAGAAGATGATGATACTGAACTAACTATGATGTAAGACGACGAGACTGAGAGTTTAATGTCGTGATGAAAATTATCAAGAGTGATCTTTTGATGAGAGAAATCTCTTTGCTCTGAGTTTTCTGCCTTGTATAATAGAAGAAGAAATCTCGAGAATTTGCAAATTAAGACTAGAATGACTCACTGCATTCAAGTTCTTCTTTTCGTAACTGATATAGTCGAAATCACATTTATTGATGCAAATGCTGCAAATGCTCATGAGAATTGAAAGATGACAGAATGATGATTCTCGTACTTCAAGAGTGATAATCTCACAGCTTTGAAGATCTTTACTTTTCATGATTGAATGATCTGCTCAAAGATTCTGAGCTGAGTACGTGCACATCGTGCTGCTTTTTAACATGACAGATCTAGTCTTCAAGTCACTCTTTGATGATCTTTCACTCAGATCGATGTTGAGCAAGAAAGCTGCAATGAGAATTAATCTCAACGTCGTAACTCAAACATCTACAAGCAGTAAATTGAACGTTTCAAGCGCAACATTCAGCTCTTCTCTCTTGATCATTTCTTTTAATCAGTAAGTGTTCAAGATCGATGTCAACAACATGATCAGTCGAAGAATGAAAGCTTACTTCTTTTAATACGAAACAAAGTCAGAATTGCGAGCTGTCTGCACATTAGATCTTATTACTTGCACGAAGACGTCTGCTTTACGCTCAGACAATTGCAAGATTTGAAAGTCATTTTCAGTATTCATTGTGAGAAAGTGAGAAGAATCATTTGACTCATCATCTTCGATTACAGATGAAGAGATCTGTAAGAAACGAGAGTGTGATTCAAGACATCTTCTCATTTTCACAGCTAGCGCAGAATTCAGTAAGAGTCGTTCAAAGTGATGCTTAAAATGAGAGAGAGATACGAGATGATCTGAATTCAAAAGCAGCAAAGAAAGATGAAGAAAATACTACAGAATATAAAAATGAAACAGCAGAAGAGAAAGATGACAGTGAAATAGAGAACATTGAAGATAAAGAAGCAGATAAAGCATTATGATGACTTAAAATGAAATGAGAGTCTCTCGCTAAGATTTTCATGAAGACAGACTCAGAAACTCATTGAGATATGATTTATTAAATAGCAATGAGAAAAAACAATCACTTTCACTTCAGATTAAATGATCTTTCGATTGAATGATTTTCGCTATGATTTTGAGTTTCTGCATATCAGAAGATTATTACATATGTCTGAAATATTGATCTCATGCAAGCATCACTACGAAACAATGATAGTCTAGATCGTATAGCTCTACAAGACAAGCGCGTAGTTACATAATTGTTTTGAACATAGATCATAGCTGTCACTGAATTCTGAGACTAAAGATGTTAAGAAAACGAAAGAGAATATCAGATGATTCTTTAGAGAATGTGAATGAGATAAGATAGATGTTGTCATTCTGTCTCACTAATGATGAATTCTATTTTTGCTCGCTTATATAATTAGTCAGCTGTTCGCTGACATTTCTCTCTCTCATGCAACTCATCACTTTTGTCATTTTCTCGCTCATCAATCATCATGCAGAATCAACAAGTATTATCATAACACATCAGAAATTATTATGATGACATCAATCTCGACATATTCTCTTTCTTTTGAGAAGTTAAAGAGTCTTCAACGATTGACTCACTCTCAACATGAATTGACTTTATCTGAGTGATCTTCAGAGTTTGAGATCGACTTGAATTCATATCTCGACAGTGCAATCGACATGTTGAGTGAATCAGCAGTGTACTTATACGACAATCATCATTACATGAATAGTCACTTTGATGACATTGAAACACGCATTGACAAGCTTGATACACACGTTGACAAGCTTGACATACGCGTTGAAAAGTGATTTGACTATGTCAATAAGCAATTTGTCAAAATCAAGAATGATGTCAAAGCAGTCAAGAACGATGTCAAAGCAGTCAAGAATGATGTCAAAGCAGTCAAGAATGATGTCAAAGCAGTCAAGAATGATGTCAATCAACGATTTAACAAGACAAAAGTAATAAACTTCAATCAATTTGCTAAAGTGTTGAATGTCGAGATCGAAAAGATTGCAACATCTGTTCAAGATGAAAATGATCAAAAGAGATATCAAGTGAGTGTTGACTTTTATGAGACAGTCGAAGAATTTTGACTTCTTAAGTCAAACAGTAAGTTTAGCAAGTTGTCAACACGTTTGTGAAAACTAACGTCGATCATAGTCGATAAACTTGCAAGTCTAGCGAGACATTACTTTATCAAGAGTTGAAAAAATTGACAGTGTCTGAATTGAAAGAACTCTAAGACAACTCAATACAATCTTCTTGAAGACGCGATTGCAGCGCATTCTCAGTGATGTCTTTGAATTCTAGCGACGAAATGAAATCTTGAATATGAACAACTGAAATAAATAAATGATGAGTCAGAGAAGATACGCTCTGTAGCACAGAAGCGAAAAGTGAATGATGAGACAAAGACAAGAAGAGTCAAACTCAGAAGAGAAAGTGAATTCGAGATGAAAATATCAATCATCTCTAGTAAGAGCGAAGAGATGATAATTAAGAGTAAAACAACAAAGACGAAATCAGAAGTGAGAGTTCATTGTTAAACAACGCTGAAGAAGATTCTGCAACAGTATCACTCGTCGAAACAATCTAGAATGTTCATGAAGTTGACGAAGCTTGAATATGAAACTTCGTCATCGACGCGAGCGATGAGACTTTATGTTCACGCAGCAATGAGAATGAATTCTTCAGTATCAAGTGAAGAGCGTAGAATATCTCGTATCTCTAAGATGATGAATGTGAAGTCTAAAGACTCGAAGAGTTAGACTTGATCGAGTTGATCATACATAAGACTTGCAGCACGATATTTGAGCAATGAACTTGACATATCAGATCTGATCAGATTCGTTGACAAAATGCTTGTTTTCTCAGACGTCTTGTTAGTGACTGACATGTTTCTCTTTTCGCAGATTCAACGACATTATTACAAGATAAACGTCACGTCGCAAGATTGAGACAGTTTGAAATACGATGCTCTTATTTCATCTTGTCGATGCAATGAGAATAAGATTTATCTGATCGATTGCAAGACTCTGTATTGTCTTGATCTGATCATCGTGTGAAGAAAACTTGAGCAGATTTGTCAACGTCAAAGACAAGAAGTCGAAATCAGAATTATGCAATGTGATAATGATATTTACTGTTGACATTCTCTTCATCTGCTTCAGTTCTTCTTCACTCTTAGACATCTTTCTCGCTATAGCACTCTGTTCTAATTCTGACACGTCGCTTCAATTTGATACGATACATTATGATTGTGCTTGAAACTCAAGCAGTGAGATGAGTGTCTCTAGTGTCTCGTCATCTATAATTCAAGCTCTTCTGAGCAACGTCTCTCAGAAGAAATCTTTTGAGACAGCTTGAGACAATGCTCGTGATGTCTCGTCACCTGATATTTGAGCTATTCAAGATAATGTCTCTCAGAAAAACTTTTCTGTGACAGTGCAAGATGATGTTTCATGCAGCTTGAATGAGTCGATATCGAATCATAGAAGACAAACAACGTCAGATCTTCTGAAATAATGAGCTTGAAAATTCTCTTCTGAAGATATGATTGACAGCGATTTTGAAAGTCTCTCTTAGACGTTTATTACAAGAAGTGATTATAATCAACTTTCTTCTCGTTCTTTATTGCATTATTTTAATTCAATATACAGCAGACTCAAGCTTTAAAATAGTTAATAAATCTCGAAATACGCTTTTGTCTTCGCTTGCTTTTCTGTTCTTCGTTGACGATCAATCAATTTTGCAAATCAATCTCTTCATCTTCTTTCGCGCTGCAGCTGAGTCTTTGATCACGAATAGACTGCGTGCTTGCTTGACGCAGAGATATGATCGTACATGCACTCATGATGTGCTTACGAACAAATGCATGATCATCAGTCTTTGTTCATTCGAGTCGATCTATCTCGTTTACGTTCATGCTGTGCTTGATCTTTTGTCTCAAACTTCTTCAACAATCTCTGTGCGCTTCTCAATTCACTGCTGAGCAATCATGTATCTTCTCAGCGTACTCTATATTTCGTTTCTGACTCGATCGCTTTCTTTTCAAGAATCTTCATAATTTTTCACTTCTGCTTCTTTATCTCTGCTGAGTCATCAGAATTCTGATGTTGCTCAGTTTCAAATGATCTGATGACGATAGTGCTGACGAAATTATTGATGACTGATCTTCTCTCATTGCAAGAATTTGCGTGAATAGATCATCTTTCACGATTCGCGAATGAAGTGATGCTAGAGAAGCATAGACGATTAAGAGCCTCGATGATTGTATTAGAATTTGAGAAATGATGTGTCTTTAGCTCTTTTGTTGAACAAGATGTGTTGAGTTGAGTGTCTGCAGTATCAATCTCAGACATAATGCTTTCTATCTCAGCAGAAGTGCTCTTGTTATCAGTCTTGATGTTCTCATTCTGCATCACGAACGAGTTATCTGTGAAATGTCAGACATCGTTTCACTTTTGAATTAAAGATTCACGTTCATCTATTTTGACTATCATCAATCTCACTTGATCGATTTGAGCTTGCAGTATTCTCATGATCTTGAAGCGCTCAATTGTAGTAAAGTTTGAGTTCAGAAGAAATTTTGAATACAGCTTGTAGAATCATCTTTTTCGCTCTCTTATGCTTCTTCGATGAAGAAAGATCATGATCATCGATGTTGATTCTGTTCTCATTGATATGATTGTGAGAACTTTCGATAGACTCGATGAATGAAAAGCAGAAGTCTTTCTCGTTATTGATGTCGCTGTCGTCGTCGTCTCGATTATTCTCAGCTCTTATCGAGTTTTCTGCAGTAATTAGATGAATTTCTTATGACGCTGAGTTTCAACAATATCTTCATTCTTGACTCTGATATCTTCAGTCATCTGAGTTTGAAACAAAGATTCAATTTTTCAATTTGTCGTGAATGACTTGTTTTATCAGTCGCGCTCTAAGATCATCGTGCATTTTTCGTCAGTATTATTCAAAGTTGATGACTTTAGACTGAAGCATGAGCTGCTTGCTGATGATGATTGATAAAAGTTGATGCAAGACATGTCAACGACAGTCATTGCAGAAGATAATTGCGAGAGAATCTTGTAAACAAGAAGACAGTGAAAACGACTGTCTGTTCTACAGAAGAGCGCAAGATGAACTATATGTCATGACTCATCAGTCGCTCTCAACACAGAGATACACTCAATCTCATTGCGAGTCACATCATCTCTGCGCTGTCTCTCTAAAGCTTTGTAAGCTTTCTCTTGATTACATGCAATTCTCAAGAATTGCTCAGTTCTCACTGATTTCTTTTTCCTCTTCTTTGTTCTCTTGTCGTTTAATTCACGCGCTGTATTTCTTGAAATGACGTGCATTCAAAGATCTCTACTGTAGCAATCAGCTGAATCATCATCAATCTTCATGAATCAAACTTCACAGAACGTCTCGTAGAATGTCTTGCAAGACACTTGATAAAGCACAGATCGCACGAATTCTCTTCTCTAAAACTAATCGTCAATGATTCATCAATAGTTCATGACTCAGCATCAACACGACTGAGACAATCTCTTCATGAGCTGAAAGATTTTCGATGCAGATGACAAGAATGAAGAATGTTCAACAAAATGACACAGAACGACATAGAAAAATGTCATTTCTTCAACAGTCAAGTTTCGATTCAGACAGTGCTGCGCAGAGCACATGTATATTCTTTCAATCAAGTCGTTGTCACGTCAGCATCAACTGATGTCTGAAATTCAGTCAAGCTGAACTAGACGAGACTGCTCAATTGTCGCAAGTCAGACTTTGACAGAAGATGTCATCAGATCGCTGACAACAGCATCACGTCATTCATTCATTGATAACACAATAGAAAACATGCTCAAAATGATGTGAGACATTTGTTCAATTGATCTCGATGCACAGACGATAGCTCTGAGCAGACTTCATCTTACTTGCGCTCTTGTCATGACGATGACAATCACTCAACATCTCATAATCAATAGTTGTCATGCTAATGAAGTGAGAAACAGAAGATCAGCTATGAGCAGAAAACAGAAAAACGCTGAAAGAGAAAGACAGAAAGATTGAGAATCACTCTAGAAGACGCAGATGAGAAACGCGAAGAACAATGATTCAAGAAGTCAAGAAAAAAAGTGCGTGTCTTCAAATGAGAAAGATCATGAGCAGAAACGCAAGAAACAAGTCTCAGATCAGATGAGCAATGTGAAAACTGAATCAATAGAATCGATTATCGCAAAGATGAGACTTCTTTCAGATGTGAGTTGAGATTCGAGCAAAGAGTCATGAGATGAAAACGAGAAGTTGACAAAAAGCTCAGACGAAAGAGACAAAGAAGATGAAGAGAAATGTTAAAAGTTGAGAGAAAACGAGCGATTATTTATGAACTGAGAAAGCGACGATGAGCTGTGTCGACACGCTTTTCTCAATTTGAGAAAGCATCAAACTCGAATGTGCAAACATCAGCAGATAAATTACAATTATAATTACAATTATAATTACAATTACAATTTTCATTTATTGTGTTGATATTTCTTTGAAGAATTTTATTTATTAATAGTTGAATAATACTTGATTAATTAATATTTAACTAATCATCTTTCTGTATATTTCTTTGTATTCAAATTATTTTCAACTTCATTTTCTTATTCTCAAGTTTTATTCTTTGAACTTCAACTTTCATTTATTGAATTTGAACTTTTTATTAATGAATGATCAAAGAATTTTGATTAAAAATCAGTTAATTATTCTGAAATGTTTATTGATGTAAAGAAACTTGAAAGTTAAATTTTAATCAGTTATCATTAAAGTATTAATAGTTTATTAATAGCATATTAATATCTTCTTGATGAATGTAAGAAGTTTCTTTGACTAGATTCTTTGCTTTGAAGTCTTTCATCTTGTAAACTTTTGAAAGATGAATATTGAGATAATATGTCAAAATTATTATTATTATTATCATCATCATCATCATCGTTTTCATTAGTTCTCTCTTGATCTCGCTTTCGTTTTTACTTATGTTCTCATTTTGTTTCTATATCAATCAATTATCATTCAATCATCAATAAACTATTAATTACATACTATCTTGTTTCTCTGAGTTGAAAAATCTTTCAGATGCTAATGTTTGTTTATACGAATGATAAATTCTCTTTTTTCGAAAAGCTTTATACTGTGTAATATTTCAATCATCAAGATTTTGTTCTCTGCAATTATTTAATTATCAATATTCTATTAATAATAATAATAATTCATACATTCTTATGATATCAATTAGATCGATTCATGAGAGAAATCTATGCTATGTGTGTCGAGTGAACAAAATTCTCTGAGATATAAAATCGCTCGCTGTTTATACGACTGCTACATGCAGTCAAGACGATAAAACTGAGACTTTGTATCAAATTTGTTCGCGATGATTGCATGTTAGAGAATGAGTATTCTTGTCATTCTAAACTGCTTCAGCAGCTTCATTTTCATCATCATTCTCGCTGTTGTCTTGAGACTCTTCGTGATTGAGACGATGATTCGATAGTTCGTGAAGTCGATGTCTCGTAGCATATTCAATTGAAGATGCGTTCAATTCAAACAATGCATCAGAATATGCTTGACTGTCTGATGACTTTATTCACAGTCACATCGAAAGCTATTTGCGTTCGATACGTTTCTTAAGTGCAGATAGACATTCAGCTTTATGCGCTTGATTCTGATGTAAGTTGCAAGAATGCTTTCAATCTTCTGAAGATCATCACGCATTCTTATTGACTTCTTGAATAGATGAAATCTTTGAGCGAAAGATGTATTAATGTCTGCGATGCGTTTCTTGTAGTTTTCTCATCGAAGATCTTATTGACTTTTATGAAACTGTGCAATTGCACATTCACTTGTTTGAGTCAATGTTAAGAGATCAAGTCATCTGTGTCTAGACTGTATCTTTGCTCTTTCGCGAATTGAAACATTCAGAAACGTCATTTTTTTGAAGATTGAAAAGCAAGAGATGAGTCTATTAGTTTCTATCAGATGAGCACATATGATCTCACATGCTCATCAAGTCTTCTGTGTTCTGTCATTGATTTAACTGTGTAGTGTGACTTGATTCTGTAGCTTGTTCAGATGAACATGTAACGAGAATGTATATGTTTCAACTTTCAGCGTTTCGATGTTCACTTTCTTGAAGACGTTGATCACATGATGCAGCGCTTAATTCTGAAGAGTTTCTAGTCTTCATTTCATACTCGACAATTCTTCTTCTTTATCGCGTTGATGTCATATTGATGCTTCAAACGTCATTTCTGATCTTATCATCGCTGAGTATATCTGTCTTGCTTTTGCGAATGTAACTTCTCAGATGAAGATCTCAAGTTGACTAAGTGTCAGCATCTTGATGACATAATCTGCTTCTATTTGACGAAGATGTGAATCTCATCATAGTTTCATGTTCAGTTGAACTTCAAGAATTCATACGTTCAATTTCGACTTTATTATCGAGTTTTTTATGTGTAGACTGACTGTCATGTCGAATCTTTTTGACTTGCGAGTGAAGTGTGTGAGTTTGTATTTCTCTGAAGCGAACGTAGCGTCATGAGTTCAAGCTCACTTCGCACAGACGTCATGTGCTCGACTCAGCGTTTTGCAGATTGATTCTGTGATTTTGTCATAGATCAGAATATTGATGTCATTTATGAAGTCAAGCACTTCAATTTTGATTTCTAAAGCTTTGCATTTTTTGATTAAGCTTGCGTTAAAGAATAGAAAGAGAATCAATGATATGAGAGATCTCTGCGATATGTCAGCATTTACTCATTGCATCGCGCTGATTTGTTCATTGAACATCAGCGATGACTCTCTGTCTTTCAGAAAGCTGCGAGTTCATTTGACTATGTAGTTCAATGTTCTTCTCATTCTCAGAGTGTGCAGAAGTCTGATGTGCAAGACATGATCAAACGTCTCAGCGATGTTTAGACTAAGCATGAAGATCACGTACTTGATTTCGCAGTCTTATACTGCGTGTACTTGATCTACTAGTAGATTCAGCGCTGAGATCACGAATTGCTTGCATCTCGCCCTCATTTGAGCGTTCGAAAGCATGTGATGAGTCTCAGTAATGTCATTTAATCTTTTGATCATGATTGATTTCAATATCTTATTTATGATGTCTAGCAGAGCAATGAGTCGATACATCTTTGAATCAATGTAGTCGCTTTTCTTTGATTTGTGTAGTACTATTGTCTGAGCTTTTTTGAACTGCTTCGAGTGATCTTTGTGAGTTACACATGCGTTGAATAGACTGATTAGTATCGAAGTCAGTTCTATTAGACTCGCTTGAAGCACTCTATTTGAAATTTTGAATGCTTCTGACGCTTTGTCAACTTTTACTCGTTGAATCATCTGTTTCATCTCGTCTTGTGATAAGACTGAATTGAACGACACTGTCAGCGATATAAACAATTTCGAAATGTCGCTGATGTCTGTCTGAGACGATAATGAAAAGAACTTCTTTTGTAGAATCTCTGTTTTTTCTTCGAATAAATCTGCTATGTGATTGAAATCGTCGCTCTTTAGTGACGAAAACTGCGAAAGTTTCTTGAGTAACTGACTTTCAATTCTGACTCATTTTGCGAAGCATCAAATCGATTTTGATTCATTGCTCAGCTCATGCATCTGTGATTTAAAATGTGAATGTTTTGCTTCTTTAATGATCTTGTTTTTGTGATCGTTGTATTTCAGATAGTCATTTCATGTCTTTAGAGTACTCTGCGTTTTTCATACGACTCATAGTCATCGCGATTTCGTCACGACTTTCAAGCAGATCTGATTTCAGAAGTCTCGTGCTCAATTCAATGACTTTGCTTAAGAAGTAAACTTCTTGATGACTTCTTGTAATGCATGAGTGATCTCAGCTACTCTGTCATCTATCGCTGTCTTGTCGTCGAGAAAACAATCGACGAAAATATGTATTCTTAAATGAGTGTTTAGTGCTTCTGTGTTCATTTTCTTTCATAATCGACGAGTTGTGAGCTGCATGAAGAATGTGCGTAGACACAGCTTCGTGAAAATCGAAAGATGATCAGATTCTTGATGCAGATCAGTTCTCATCTTGCATTTGTGTATTATGAACTGTATTTTCTCGCTGTCAAATGCTAGATCTATTGTTGTGAGATGATTGTGAGTCTCTCTAGTAATTGTGTCTGATTCAAGCAGTAACTTTAGTTTTGCGTTTGTAATAATGTTTAATAAAGCATCAGTCGCTGTGTGATGAGTAAAGCATCTTCTGTCTTCTCATTCTAAATGATGCAGATTGAAATCTTCTACGATTAACTGTTCACAGTCATTTTTGATTAGTTCGTTCAGATGAGAAATAGTTGATGATTCTTCTGTAAAGATGATAGACAGCGAGCACGAGTTGTAGACGTTTATGAGTCGTAGTGTCTGTATCTCGTCTTTCAAGTTACTAGTTTGTAGCTTGATTGAGCAGATGTTCAATTCAATGATTTTCATCGTTCATTGATTGAATTTTAGATGCTTGTTGACATAAATGCATGTTCTTGCTTGAGATGATGAGTCTCTCACTAAATGAAAGAAGTTGTGAGTCGAGCTAAACGTCTGAAAAACATTAATGTTGCGATCTTGTTTCTGAATGACTATTATGTCGAATTTACGAATTTCTCTGTCTATCAGAAATGATTTCTGAATTTTCAATAACTTTCTGATGTTGTACTGTAGAATTTGCAGAAAGATTTGATTCATCATAGAGATATCTGTAGCTGTTGTTGATTCTGCGCAGAGACAGCTTTTTGTATGCTTTTAGTCGTTGAGAATCTTTTGCATTTTCTGATTTGACATTTCTGTGTCTGTTCAGACGTCATGTCTTCTGAGTCGCTAATCACGCTTGAAGAGCAATCAACTCATCTCTTCTTGACTCTCATCACTTGTCATGTTGACTCGTCGATGTCTCGACTGCTTGTCGTCGTCAAGATGTTCATTGAACTCACAAGATTCATTGAACTCAGAAGTTCAAAGAGAAAGAAGAGAATGAGTGATTGTCTTTCAACGCTTCAGAATATCTGATCAATCTGTTTCAAAAGATTTCTTCTGATTGCTTTATCTGTAGTTTTCACTTGAGACATGAACATCTTCAGAGTTCGTGACTATCGTTGCAGTTCGCGCATCATCTTCTATTCATCAACACAACGCACTCTTTGATGTGATGTTTGTCTGTGCATTTGAAGCAACACTCTTCGTTTTTGCAGAATTTAGCTATATGATCAAAATCGAAGCATCTATAGCACTGTGTGATACAACAGTTCTTTTCAAACAATTTGCATAAGCATTCTTGATATGAGTTCAGCATGTTTACATCTAGCAGTCGATTCATCATTGTTTTGATCGCGATCTTTATGATGAGCAATGAGTGAGTCTTTTCACTTTCAACTATCTTCTTGAGTCAAGCTATTCTTAGCATCTCTAGATCTTTATGAAGTCTCACGTTGTTCTTTATCAGTCTTTTGATGATCATCTTCTGATTGCTTGTGTTCAGTGTGATGTGTACATCATGTGCTAATATCGCGAAGCTTCTACGCACTACATGCGCTGAGCTTGCGATTTTCTTCATTCATGTTTGAAACTTTTCTAAAGCTGCTCAAGCTTTTGAACTCATCGCGTGAAGTGCAATGTCTTCGCTTTCAAGCTTGCAAAGCGACACTATTAGATCTCGTTGCGTCATTGACATGCTTGCAATTTCTTGAAAGATCTGATCAATTAATCTCTTTTGTATCTCTTTCATCTCTTTTCTCTTCACTATTTTCACTATAATCTCATGTTTCTTGCAAAGCGATGACAGATCATCTCTGAATCGCTGCTCTTTCGTTGTTGCTTCTTCTCTTACTATATTGACTCATGATGATGTTTCAAATGTGAAACGTGTATTTTCTTATGTTTGTAGTTGTTTATTAAGAAGTTGAATGAATGTCTTCAACTTCTGTACATTCTTCGCGATGAACATGTCTTAACTTTCAATCTTTCTTTCTGAGATGTTTTGAAGACGTTGAATCAGCTCTAAGATCACTTCTTTTCATGAGTGATCTTTGCTTTTCTCTTTCTTTAACATCAATGTCTGTGTTAGTAGATTGATGATGCTGATAACTTTTATCTTGTCATTGCGTGAGTGTTTAAACTTCACGTCGCTGTCTCTCTGCGACGAGTCGACGCTGCTCGCAATCGTCATTGAATCAGCATTACTACTGCTCATGCAATTCGTCATCATCTATTCGTCTACTCGATCTTTTCTCTCTCGTTTATAATGCTCTTTTCAAAAGTTTATTTTGCGCGCGTTGTGATTATTCTAGCATCAAAGAAATAAATATATCAATATTCTATTAATTTGAAATTAATAAAATATATCTTTTAATTATTTGCAAAGCTGACAATGAAATTTATTTATACATGATGTCAACTATGAATCTTTTGATTCTATTTTATGTTTGAATAGAAGTCAGAAGAGTCAAGAGATCTCAATTTGACGCAGTTCAAATGATGTTAGAACGTTACGTGATCAGAAAAGTCATCATGCAGAGTTTTCACTCATGCGACAACATTTTTTCTAACAGTTACAATCAATCTACAAAGAAGATTGATGACATGTTGATGTCAGTAAGAGATGAGAAGATACTACTAGTGAAAAAGACAACTCAGATGAAGAGTCTGCAAGTTGTGATTACAAGTGATCAAAGAATTTGCGATTCATTGACTGCATTGATATCAAAACATCTTCATCACATCAACAGTATCATCAAGTAATTGATGAAAAGATATCAGATAGAATAGTCATTTTAAGTATTGAGAGTCGTGATTACAATGCTTAAAGAAGTAGTGATTCATTGATCACACTGATATATTGAGAAGACTTGAGCTCATTTTCTTTACTTGACATCAAGTCATTCATTTATTCATGTGAAAAATTGAGAGCTCAAGAAAATAATCAGAACGCATTCTCTTTCATTGATCAGAGTCAAACATCAAATGATTGTGATTGCACATTTATACTAACAATTAATTCAACGTTTATGTAACATAAATTAAATCAAAAGAAGAAAAGAATTACTCAATACAATCACACTTTATCTTCTCATCATGTGCATCTCTCTTTCATCACATATTTCTCTGCTCAATGAATGACAATCATTGAATAAGAGAATGCAGCTCTACATATGTTACAATCATGAGCATCATGAATGCAAAGAAAACATCTTTCATCTTTGAATCAAGAATTGAATCAAAACATCGTTGTATAAAATATCATTAATGAAGAGCAAAGCAAAGACGATGTGTCATAATCAAACAACACAGACACTTTTATTAAGAGTTTACTCAAGCATCACATGCTGAATAGAAGCTATAGATTCATTACTTGATAGCACAGTGTCAATCTTATTGTTTTGACTGCGTGAAGCAGTTATATAAATGATGAGTGATTTTCTCTCTCAGAGAGTTTTGTTCACTCAATATAAATAGCATAGAGTTTCTCATGAGTTGAGTCTAAATCGATGTCACAAGAATGTATGAATTACAATTACAATTACAATTACAATTACAATTACAATTACAATTACAATTAATTGCTTGCAGAAGAATTAATCATTTTTCAGATTTATTGCTTTTATGATGAGTTTATTCAACTACATTAGTATGATTTCAAGCATTGATAAAAATAGTCGATGAAATTCTTGAGTAATGTATATTTACATTCGATGCAATGATATTTATCTTTTTTTGTTTAGCTCATGTCTGTACAGTCAATGAACTGAAAGTAGATGCTATGATCAATTAATAATTAATTGAGTATTGATTGTGAATTAAATATCTATTAATAATTCGCAGATCTGAAAATAGTATTCTTTAAATTGAGCATTCAAAAGACTTAACATTCGTTCATGAACAGAATTAAAATATGTAATTCGTTTTGCAAATCATGTTACTTCGCGTAGAAAATGAATTCTACAATATATAACTGATCATGCTGTATGTCATTGTCATGAACAAGATTGTTGATTGATACTTTGTAAATATAGATCAAATTCTAAATTGATGATTGATTAATAAAGAATTATTAATTGATTAATAGTAGATAAATAATAAATATTTATCTTTTAGCTGACTTGAATTCATATTTATAATCATAGTTTCAAATTCTGTATTATGAAGATGATGTCATTTAACTTTGATATTCAATCTCTTCTGTAACAAGAAAAAAATTGTAGTAAAGATAAATTGATAACATTCTGAAGTCTGATTATTTGTAAAGACTTGACAGAGTGTAACAACTAATAATTATTCATTGATTAATTAGCAATTGATAACAGATTAATGAATAATTAATTATATTTGCTCATTAATTGATTGAAAACTGCAATAACAATTTCATTGATATTAAGATTTTGAATTCTTTTAAAAAACATATCAACTTCAAATGATTTCTGTTGAAGTAGAATTTAAGCTTGTTCTTCGTAAAAACAGATCACAACTTTGTGTTGTAATGTTTCAGAATAATTCAAAAATTGAATATATCTTGTCTATGATTAATCAGCTATTAATTTATGATTAATGAAATATTAATAGTATACTGATGAGAAAGCATCTTTATGATACGTTGTTGTAAGACTGCTCGCATCATTCTCACGAGATAGTTAGTAAGAAAGAAGAGATTGAAATCTGAGTCAATGATAAACGAGTTGAAGAGCGTTTTTCGAGTGTACATATAGATGTCATTACAACTTGTAAATAAAGACAGAGATATACACGGTTTACAGTATCTTTCTACTAACACGATCATTGCACATGTTCATTGTTTGCTTTCTCTGTTGCTTTGATACAACTTTTTATATTGCATCTGTATTCTATCTCTTGACATTGAAGTTCAACGCGAAAATATCATTTTTATGATACTTTGAATAAAACAGTTGACTGAACAGCAGAGAGCAACATGACATTTTTATAATGATCAGAGAGTTTACAAAAGATTTGAAGTGAGAATCAATTTGACTCTGAAATACAGAAAATTGATATAGCGACTTTATTTTGCTTAGAGATATTGATGAAAGCTATTCAAGTTACAGAGTTTTCACAGTTGAAACTAGAAGAAATGTGTATCTTCAGCTGACAAAAACTGTCTCTCTTTGAGCGAAAATGCAACAGCGAAGAAGAAAGAAACTGACTTTCGCGAATGATTGACATTCAAAAGAGATGCTCTGATCAGAAGAAGAATTCATCTGATCTCAAGATTTGCAAGAAACAAACAGCGAAAGCAAGAATCAAAGAACGAATTCAAAGTAATGTAGATAAAAGTATGAAAAATGATGTCAGTTTCAATAGTGAATCATGTTTCAGCAGAAGCATAAGATTGAACGTTGTTCATCAAATAAAAGAAGAGAAAAGAAAAGCATCTTGATCAGTTGTAACAACTGCAAAAGAAAGAAAGAAGAATTTCAACGAGTTGAGAAGCAAAAACAAAATAACGAGATCTTTTTGACTGCTTTATTATTTTTGCTATTCTGTATTTTATTCTCACAGCTCTTAATATCAACTCACAGCGACAAAATAACAAGTTCATTGAAAACATTTGTTGTAAACATGAGTGCTACGCTCATCAGCTTTCAAGTCAGCTCAGAAATAAACATGATCACAATGTTGTCTCTGAAATATCTGATACTCATGTCATCATTTAAAACTTCGAAAGTCTCGTATTTTGAAGAAAAGAACATGATTGATTTTCTAGAAAGATATAAAGACTTCTGTGATGATTATGAGCTGAATCAGATTGATCAATTTTGCAAGCTGTCAAGATACTGTGACAAAATCATTGATGATAACATCAAAATCATGATCAAATATATTGACTTCAACTGACAAGAATTGAAGAAGACGATGAAGAAGAAGTATAAGAAAGATGACACTGATTAACAGCTGAATTCTTGAATTTTTCTGAAAATCTTCAAGAATAAGTCTCATATCATGAAGAATGATCTGAAGCTGTACAATCAACAATACAAAAGCATATTGCATTTGTTGATAAAATGTAAGCAGATGAATGAATATATCAGATGCTGCTGATTTGTCAAGAATCTTTCATTTATACTGAGTGAAAAAATCATACAAAAGTGTGCACTTAATTCTGAAGATTTCAGTTTCATGAACTTCAAGAAAGTTAGTGACGCGATAGTGATTTACTGCAACTTTGTCAAAGCACTGTTGAAATTCTTGATCATGATTAAGAATTTCAATGATTTCAGCAAGTTTGTGAATGAATATCAGATCAAATTATCAATGATGTCAGACAAGTTCTTCGATTCTTTGATAGTAGCACAGCTCAGCGATACAATAATGAATGAGATGATAAATAAGTTTGAGATAATGATGCTTTTCTTGCAAACAGCAATAAAGAAGATTGAATCTTTCATGCAAAACATGACAGCATCTGTCTCAATGCTTAACATTTATATCTCATGTGAATTCATCACATCTGCTTATTCAGTAATGTTGATGTCATCATTATTTTCACTTTCAAGAAGTGAATAAGCATCTTTGATGTTTAAAATGAAAGAATGTTTCTTCTATGAAGAAATAAAATGTCAGAAGATCAAATGTTGTCAACTGAATATTTATAAGACAGAAGAAAAAATACATGTGAATGAAGCAAACAGATTCTGAATGAAACTCGCTGAAAGAAATGACAGATTGACATTTTTTGCATTGAGTTGTTCTCAGAAAGATTTAATTAACAATGCTTTGATTTGATTTGATTTGATTTGATTTGAATTCATACACTTTTGTGACATTGATTTAGACTTGACTCATGAGAAAAACTATGCTATGTGTATCGAACGAACAAAACTTTCTGAGAAAGAAAATCGCTCGTCGACTACACAACGACTTCACGTTGTCGAAACAATAAAATTGACACTGTGTTATCAATAATGAATCTATAGCTTTTATTCAGCGCGTGACGCTCGAGTAAACTCTTACAAGTGTCTGTGCTGTTTATTGTAATGCATCATTTTTGCTCTGCTCTTCATTGACAATATTCTATACAATGATGTTTCAATTCGATTCTTGATTCGAAGACGAAAGACGTTTCTTTGCACTCGTGATGCTCATGATTGTAACGCAGAAACTGTGTTCTCTTACTCAATGATTATCATTCATTGAGCAGAGAAATGTGTGATGAAAAAGAGGCGCGCACGATGAGAAGATAGAGTGTGATTGTACTGTACTGAATAACTCTTTTCTTCTCTTGATTTGACTTGTGTCACGTAGACGTTGAATAGATTGTTAGTATAGACGTGCAATCGCAATCATTTGATGCTTAGCTGATTGATAGTAGAGATGCATTCTGATCGTTCTCATGTGCTCACAATTTTTCACGTAGATAGATGTATGACTTGACGTCAAGTAAAGAAGATGAGCTTAAGTCTTTTCAGTATATCAGCGTGATCGACGAGTCACTACTTCTTTGAGCACATGTAATCACAAACTCAAGACTCATCATCTGATTCATTTATTCTATCTGATATCTTTTCATCAATTACTTGATGACACTGTCAATGTGATGAAGACGTTTCAGTATATCGACGCAGTTGACGAATTATCAATTCTTCAATCACTTGTAGTCACAATTTCAGACTCATCATTTGAATCGACTTTTCTACTAGTAGTATATTTTCATCTCTTACTGACTTCGACATGTCATTAATCTTCTTTGTAGATCAGTTGTGACTGTTAGAAAGAGTATTGTCGCGTAGGTGAAAACTCTGCATGACAGTTTTCATGATCATGCAACGTTCTAACATCGTTCAAACTGCGTTGAATTGAGATCTCTTGACTCTTCTGACTTCTATTCAAACATAGAATAGAATTAAAAGATTCGTAGTCAACATCATGTACAGATGAATCTCGTTGTCAATCTTAACAATGCTTTGAAGAAATAAAGTCAGCAAATGAGAGCAGAACATGTTGATATCATCAGATTGACAAATGTAAAAGCAATGATCACAAATAAAGCAGAGAATATAGATGAGAAACAGAAATGAGATGAAGAAGTAATGATTGTCACAGCTCAACATGATTATAAGTCAGATGAAAATGTGATAAAGATAGCAACACAACAAAGAACGAGTTTGAATTGAACTTGAAGAAAAAAAGTAAGAAAAGAAGAATATCTGTTGAGCATGAAGAATTTGCGCTCTGAAGAGTATCTATTGATTTCAAGAACATTCTTGAAGAAGTGAATAAGTAAGAATGTGATCATGCAGAATGCAGCTGTTCTTGAGAAAACGGTAAAAACAATGAAGAAGTTGATGAGAAAGAATTTAGATGACAGCAAGATAGAATCAGATAATTGAAACAAGAGAACGCAAAACATAGTAGAAGAATGCATAAACACAGAAAACATGATGCATATTATCTTGAATCAGAAGATGCAAAATGTAAGCATTGAATAAATGCTTACACATTCGTATATTCTTCTTTAAACTCTTTACACTCAAGTAAAACAACACAAGAAAATGAAAATAAAAAAGATTAATGATGTGCAAGTAACAGCAGTAAAATTTAAAGATTTTTCACTTGAAAAGTTAAACACAATTCTGTATGCAGTGAAGTGTTCAAGAACACAAGTGCTAATGAGTGATGAGATTTACATTAAGACATTGCTTGATAATGATGTTGAAATCAACGTTATGTCTGAAACTTTTGTTGCAAGAACTCAGTTGTTTATGCAACGAAACATTCATTTAAATATGATAAAAGTCAGCGAAGCAAAGATTAACATCATTAAATGCTGCAATGATGTGAAGATCGATATTGACGAAGCAAAATCAATGATTTTAATATTTGTGATCAAAAGTTATGAGTACACTTTGATACTGAGCAGATCATATGAGCGAAAGACACATTTATGCAGCAACAATACTTCAAAAGAAACTTGTAAAATAATAGTCATTAATGATGATGAAAGAATAATGTTCTTTAAATTAATTTTAACGCACAATTCTGTCAATTAAGATGTATTGAAAATATTTCTTGAAAAAGTGAAAGACTCTTTAAATGAATAAATGAATGCTCTGTTGAAAGCGTATCTGCAATAAGAAGTGTAAGCTTGAAGATTGTTGATTTAGCGCGCTTGAAAAGTTTTGAAATGTTCATTAAGATTGAAGAAGAAAAGAAAAAGAAAGATTGAAGCTTCGTTCAATGATTTTGCTTAAATAATAGCATGCAATGCACACAGATGTTATGATGTTGTTCAAACAGACTTATGATGCAAATGACATGAAGATTTGATCTGAATTTAATTCGTCAGCATGAGAAGATAAATCATATCAAAGTAGCGACAGCATATAAGAGAAAAGCTCAGAAGATTCAATCTGTAAATTCATCAAAGTTGAATGATTCAATATCAGAAGATTTAACAAATTGAAAATAAATCTTACTGACTCAGATCAAATTGAATATGACAAAGATGAAGTCAGAGAAGTACAATTATTGATTGTTTCTCAAATTTTTCAAAATTGCTTGAAAGTTCAGATTGAGTTTGAAGCGAGTCAAGAGAATGATATGCAATGATGCTTTAACTCTGCAAGAGAAGAATTTACTACTGAAGATGTTGTTTAACAGAAAAGTGATAATGATCTGAGACTTTTCAGAAATGAAAAAGATAAAAGACATAGTTTTATTCTTGCAGTAAATTCAAACAATATTGCATAATGCATGATAGACACTTGATTTCTCAGTCTTTAAGACACTTTATCAGATCATCATAGACATGCTTAAAAATTGAATAAAGAATAATATATTGAAATCTTGTCATGACTTGTATCAAAATCTCTGATTTCTGATCAAGAAAAAGTTCAATCAGTATCACATGATCAATGCAGCGATGAATATAAACAAGATTATCATCAGAGATATCAATCTGCTCTCAGATGTGAATGAATTCTTCAAAGAATTCATCAATATAATTATCATCTTTCTGATAGACTTGTTTTCTAAGTATGATCAGATTATGCTGACAAAAATATATCAAGATCTCACAGTGTTCATGACATTTCTGAGATTATTGCGACAGACGATGTTATTACAAGATGTCATTAACTTCGTTGCTCAGTTTGTCAGAATCATAATCAAGATATTGAAGAATCTTCTTGAAATATGCAAATCTTTTCTTGATGATATTGAAGTAAAGAGATCGAAAACAATCTATGATAATGCAAAGATTGCTTCAGAAATGCATCAGTTTATGTTGAAGCACATTAAGAATCTCGACTTTGTACTCTTGAACTTTGAATTCATCAATTGCATCATATCTGACGAAAAGTCGCAATTCTGCATGTTGAGCATAAAGATTGTAAAATTTGTTTGTGACTTTCATGATTGCAAATAGGTTGATCATTGAGTTGAGTTTTGAGTTGACATTTTGAACTTAAATCAAGATCAAGTCGAGTTGCTCACATTTTCAACTTGATTCGAGTCGAGTTGCTCATATTTTCAACTTGACGCGACTCGACTCGACTAGAAATCGAGTCAACTCAACTTGATTCGTCAAGAACTTAAACTTGACGTCAAGAGCGCTAAGAATAGAAACATAAAACAACATGTTCGCTTGTTCTTTGCATTATCTTTTCGCATTACTCATTGCATCGTCTATATATTGCATTATCTTTTCGCATTATTCATTACATCATCTATATACTATCTTCAAGCTATTAACAACTATTGTTGTTAATACAAACTATTCTATAAAATGTCTAGTTCGTTGACAACTTTCAATCTGTCTGACGAAAGCATTTCGCATAGTTCATCTTCAGATAGTTTTCATTTTGAAGACTTTGCAAGTCAAGTTCAATGATTTATAAATTCTTCACATCATTTTGAAAAAAAGAAGATTAGACAAGAAGCGATGAACAAAATTCATCAGAATTTCTCACAGCTCAAGATAAGAGAGAATAGCGAGTATGTTCAATGAACTTTGAATACAGATGACTTTTTTCTACAATGATGATCTCAAATCTCTGTTGTCGAGAGTATTCAAAACAAGACTCAAAAAAAGATAGTCAATTCGCTCTGATTCAAAAAAGTCAAAGACGATAAGCAATTTGATATATGAGATCACTTTATACAGTTGACTTCGATTGTTGAAGAATTGTCTAAAATCTCATGCACAATCTGTCATAAAATTATGAATCATTCAACAGCTTTTGATAGCTTTAGCACGTCTGCTATGAAAAAGCATCTTGAATCAGACTTTTGCATAGCGACAGAGCGAAAACGCAAACACTTGCAATCACAGACTGAACTGACTTTCGAACGAGTAAGTCATATCTGATAATGCAAATTGATAATGCAAAATTGACAAACTATTAGAAGAAAAGTCATATCGAGTTAGTCTCTGTCTTCAATCAAGAGAATTGAAAAGATCAATTATGCAAGATCTTTGTTGACTTGAATCTACTCTTTTGAATCGTTGATAACGAGCAATTTTGAAAGCTGCTACAAATGCTTCGTTCAGATCTGCAGATTTCACATTGCACAAAGATGACAATCATGATTCTCTCACATTATAAGAAGATTTGTGATAAGATCAGATTGAATCTTACAGAGTTACATGTTAAAACTCTTTCACATGTAATTATGTAACAACAATGATTAGATAATCATTGAGTAATCAGAATCTTGAAAGTGATTGCTCTGATCACTCGAATTAGAAGTGATCACAGTGAGCATGATTAGCATGATGCTCATCTTACTCATCTTGCTCAAGAATGATCGAAGTGATCATTCAGAGCAGAAACGACTTGACACGATTCTTCTATGTCTATATAACGATGATCGTTTTCTTAGATAGAAGCTTCGTGCTCAACTCATGTAATAGTCAATACAGTCTATTGTCTTAGTTATTCTCAGATATTCAGTCTAGTGATTAGTTTATTACTACACTGATCTCTATTTATATCTTGTGTTGTTAAAGAAACAATCATTACACTTTGAGCATCACTCTTTCACAAGATATCAGAGCATCATCTTATCACGATCGTTATGTCATTCTCAGAACGAATCACATCAGCAGACATTACTGCATTCTTGAATAGCAAGTCATTGATTAAGATATCAACATCAAATCTGTACTATGAAGATAAAGACAAGCTTGATGCTTTTCTTATACAAGTGAACGTCTATGTCAGAGCACACAAGAAACTAAGTTCACTTCACGACAAAATATTGTTCGCATTCTCGTACTTCAAAAAAGATGTCTTCAAATGATTTAAATCATTGATAAAGAATCACTTGAAGAATAAGTCAGAAGATTGAGAAGACGAGACTAACAGAGTCTTTGAGAACTTTTCTAACTTTGAGCAAGCAATACGAAGAATGTATGAAGACATAAATGCAAAACGAATTGTTGAACGACAGCTGTATGATATTAAGCAATCAGAATCAGCATTCAAGTACGTCGCTGTCTTTCAGTCAATTGCAGCAGAGATTGAATGAGATGACTCGACTTTTACAGCACAGTTCTATAAAGAACTGAAGAATGTGATAAAGAATGAGATAACTCGTACGAATAAACTCATGACTTTGCACGTTATGATTAGCAAGACAATCGTGCTGAATAATTGACAGTACGAGCGAAGGCTTGAAAAGAAGAACAAGATCGCTTATGTCTCAGTTGCATAAAGCAAGAGAAAGAAGAAGCAACTCTATTACGATTCTCAGTCTATAAAGTTAGACGCAACTCGAAAGATACTCACGAACGCTCGCGAAAAAACGATTCAGCAGAGCAAAACATGTTATACATGCAAAAAGCTAGATCATTTCTTCAGAGATTGTATTCAGAACAAGTACAAGAACAAGTCAAAACTTTATGATAAACAAGACAGATCTTTCGCAGCAACGAAAGAAGATCAGAAAGACAAGCATCAAACATTATCATGAACAGCATGTTACGAAGATAACTGTCGCATTCATCTGAGTGATAAGAAAGATTCTGAATGATACTCGAAATTCTCACGTAAGAATTGTTTCTACGCAGCAACTCATCATCAGTCGAAAGTGCATGATGAGAAAAGTGACGAAAGTTCGTTCACTATGATCGCGAAATCAGAGATTCTCGATAGCGAAGAATATGACTCGAATAGATCAAACAGCACGAAAGAAGCTATTCATCAAGCAGTCGAGAAAGAAAATCAACTTAGCGAAACTCTACAAGCATTCACTATCGCGACAGAAGATGCTTTCAAAGAAGAAGAAGATCATCTTGAAGTAAAGAAAGATCTTAGAAAGCTTACAAATCAAGAAAGCTTTATAAGCATGTACAACGAATTGTACACTCTCTTTAGACAGAAAGAGAAAGATTTTTCACAGTGCATGCAACAGATCAAGAATGAAATACATCAAGCTATTTATGACGTGATTCAAGATGAGTCGATCGCATTGTGCAAGAGCATTTAATATCATGACATAGTCATGAAGAAATCACTCACAGAAGTCAAGTTCATCAAGCAAGAAGAATATGTACTTCTCAATCAAGATCATATATTCAGAGAACTTAGACAGATGACAGAAGTCATCAGAGAGAGATTTAATCTGTGTGATTCAAAGAAATATTCACAAAAGAAAGTCAATTTGAATCGATTTCAGTACATAAAACAAGTACTTGAGAAGCAAGCTTCTAGTTCAAAAAACTAGAAGACTCTTCGATTGACAGATCATTGAAGAAGTTTAGTTAAAGATTGAAAATTGAAAGCATATTTGTCTTTACAAGCGATTCAACACAGTTACGAGTTTGAGTCAAGATCAACGATCATACAGCACGTTTATTCATTGACAGTGAATGTACAAGAAACTACATGTTTTCAGAATTTGCTAGAAAAGCGCAAATATTTATGCAGAAGAAGAAAGAATCTTACAATCTGCAAAACTTCAATGAAACACTCATGAAGTATAATAATGAATTGATAGATCAAGAGATTTGACTCATTCATTTGAGACTCAAACGTCATTGAGAGAAGTTGCATTTAGATGTTACGAAGCAGTCAGACAGCGATATAATTCTACACATATCATGACTTCATATGATCAATTCGATGATAGATTGAATTAATGAGACAGTCACTTTTCTTCATACAGAAACGACGCGATTGCACTCAATATTGAAGTCATCAAAGAATGTGAAAATCTTCGCAATGACAGCGAATGATATGCGCAGCGAGCTGAAGAACAGCTCAGATGCACAGATGTTATGAAGCAGAGAGGTTAAAAGTAATCTTGCTATCGTCAAAATTTCTAAAGAATATCAGAAATATAAGATTCTGTTTGAGAAAGAAAGTGATCAAGAGACACTACTCAAACATTAATCATAAGATCATGAGATTAAGCTCATAGATGACAAGAAACTCACGAAACAGTTCATTTACTCATTGTCAGCAGAAAAGCTTGACGCTTTGCGACAATATCTGAAAGAGAATATGCGAAAAGAATTTATTAGAGAATCGCAGTCATCAGCAGAATACTCAATTCTGTTTATTTTGAAATCGAATGAAAGTTTAAAACTATGTGTCAATTACAGAGCACTGAATAACATCACGATTAAAAACAGCTACTCGCTATCGCTCATATCTGAACTGCAAGACAGACTGCAGAAAGCATAGTGATTTACGAAATTCAATATATTCAAAGCGTTCAATCGAATATGAATTAAAGAAGAAGATGAGTGAAAGACAGTCTTTTGCACTCAACTAGAACATTACAAGTATTTGATCATGTTTTTCGATCTAATCAATGCTTCAGTCACGTTTCAGACATTTGTGAATAACGTGCTACGACGTTATCTGAATCAGTTCATCATAGTATATCTGAATAATATACTAGTATACTTGAAGACGAAGAAAGAACATGTGCAACATGTTAGAAAAGTTCTACAGACATTGAAGAAAGTCGATCTGCATATCAAGTCAGAAAAAAGTGAATTTCATGTACAGAGTGTACAGTTTTTGAGATTCATAGTCACGTCTCAGAGTCTAAGAATGAACTCAAAGAAGATAAAAGCTGTTACGACTTGATCGACGTCAAAGTCAAAGATCGAAGTTCAATTCTTTTTAGAATTCGCGAACTTTTATAAACGCTTTATAGAGAGATACTTCAGAATCGTCTCGTCACTTATGAATCTTACAAAGAAGAATATATTGTTCGTGTGAACTGAGAAAGCAGAGAAAGCTTTCAAGAAGCTGAAGAAATTATTCATCTCTCAGTCAGTACTGATCATGTTTGAATCAGAAAAATCTATTATGCTCGAGATGAATATGTCAAACGAAGCTATTGAGACGTGTATCAGTCAATCAAATGATAAGAAACATCTGCACTTTATTGCTTACTACAGTCATAAGTTTACAGTCGCTGAATTGAACTATGAGATACACAACAAGAAGCTATTAGCTATTGTTGACTCTTTCAAACAATGAAGAGTGTATTTGAAAGAATCTAGACATCAGATTCAAGTATATACAGATCATAAAAATCTTCTGTACTTCACGATCACGAAAGTTTTGAATCAAAGACAGATCAGATGATCGAAGAAATTGTCATCATACAACTTTCAAATTCAATATTGAAAGAGATCTGAAAACTTGAAGATCGATGTCTTGAGTAGAAAAGCAGATCACATGACAGATAAATCACAGATAAATCAGACTATCTTACAACAGAATCAAGATGATTTCATTGTCTACAATAGACAAAATGCAGCTACGCTACGAATCTACAATCAAGATCTTGAGAAACGAATAAAGCTAAAGCTAGCAAAGAACTCAGTCACGCAGAATATTATAAAGAATATTGCTGACAACGCAAACTTTGAGATAATCAACAAAATACTAACATTTCAAGATTTCATCTATGTTTCAACAAGATGTAAACAAGAGATAATAAGCGATTATCACGAGTCAATAATACATGAACATCAGAGTTCGAATAAAATTATTGAAAGAATATCTAGAATCTACTACTTCTTTAAAATGAGAAAACAAGTAGAAGATATCATAAGAAAGTGTGATGTATGCATTTGAACGAAGCATAGTCAACACAGATCTTACAAACTTTTGAAAAGTCTCAGCACATCAGATCATGCATGAAAAAGCATAGCTTTGAACTTTATAGTCAAGCTATCAAAGTCAAAAGAAAGAGTTACGAGAATCACATATGACTTTATATTGATGATCACAAATAAACTAATCAAGTATAAATATTTCTTGTCATACAAGAAAGCAACATTCGCGAAAGATTTGACTTACACATTTCTAAGAACGATTGTAGCAAATCATGAATTATCAGACGAAATAATTTCAAATAAAGACAAGCTTTTCACATTGAAATTCTGAAAATCGTTGATGAATCAACTAGAAATTCATCATAAGCTGTCAACAGTTTATCATTCACAAACGAATGAACAAATAAAAAGAATGAATCAGACACTGAAACAGTATCTCAGATGCTATATCAACTATAGACAGAACGATTGAGTATAGCTACTGTCAGTAGCATAGTTGACTTTCAATAGCGCAACGACAGAAGTAATTAGCATGTTATTATTCTTTGCAAACTACGAGTTCAAGTCAAAGACTCTTAAGAAATCGCGTGAATTTGCACAATTAACTCAGAAAGTTACAATACAGATTAAATAATTACATTTGTTGCACAAAAAGCTGTCGAAGAACATTCAGTTTCTAAGCAAATGCATGACTCTGTATGCAAATAAGAAAAGAGATAGAAAATCTACTCTTAAAAAGAGAAACAAAGTTTATCTACTAAGACGAAATATCAAAATGAAAAAATCAAGTAACAAGTTGAATCACATGAAACTAGAATCATTTGAAATTCTAGAAGAAAAGAGATTGATTAACTACAAGTTGAATCTTTCAGCATCTATGAAAATACATTTAGTATTTCATATTTTTCTTTTAAAGTCTGCAGACTTGAATACATCAATTCAAACAAAATCTTCAGAAATAGATTCAGAGAGTCAAAACATCGAGTACGAAGTAGAGAATATATTAGATCAACAGAATATCAAAGATCAATTTCATTGATTAGTCAAATGAAAAGATTATGAACATATCGAGAACACTTGAAAATCAAGAAGAAATCTCAAGAACTGTCAGATGCTTCTGTGATAGTTTCAGTTGAGAAATTTAATCAGTCAAAGTCTGATGAAATCTTAATCTGCTTGAAAGACACATCAAAGAAAAAATCATTCAGCAATGATTTGCTAATCTTTCTCTCATCTTTCTCAAGCTCAACAATGTTTTGAAACTCTCGTTCAATCATCGTTTGTTTCTTGTTCTTTAGAAACACAAATTGATTTTGCAGACGAGTAGTTCTTGCGAAAATCTCTTGCATCTGCTTGTGAGCGTTTAGCAACTCACGAAGAATGCAATCGCGTTCTGTCTTTATTCTTTTTCACTTCATCATTGAGAAAGTAAGATCACACTTGCGATCGAGATGCATACACTCAATGCAACGATCAGTTTCGTTGTTGACATGACATTTCTTTTGCAAGCGACTGCAGTGTTCACAGAGACGCATGACAGCACGCTCAGAACTCGTACGCTCAAGAAAATCTTTGCAACGCAAGATAGAGTTTTTGATTGTGCAATGAGAAGACATGAAGAAAAAGTGATTTTCAAAACGAAAATCTTAGAAGAGAATCTAATGTTAAAACTCTTTTGCATGTGATTATGTAACAACAATGATTAAATAATCATTGAGTAATTAGAATTTCGAAAGTGATCGCTTTGATCGCTTAAATCAGAAGTGATCACAATGAGCATGATGAGCATGATGCTCATCTTACTCATCTTGCTCAAGAATGATCGAAGTGATTATTCAGAGCAGAAACGACTTGACATGATTCTTCTATGTCTATATAATAATGATCGTTTTCTTAGATAGAAGCTTTGTGCTCAACTCATGTAATAGTCAATACAGTCTATTGTCTTAGTTATTCTCAGATCTTCAGTCTAATGATTAGTTCGTTGCTACACTGATCTTTGTTTATATTTTGTGTTGTTAAAGAAATAATTATTACATCACAACGTGTCTCTATTGCTTTGAACGCATAATCTAGTTCTCAAAGAGTAGCGTACTTGAAAGTGTTGATATACTGAATCAATGCTGAATTTCAGTTTCGTGAACATCTTATTGAATTTACGTCTTTTGATATTGAGCATATTGAACGTCAATTGATGATGAAGCTAATGAAAATTCTGAAGAACTACGCTATTAAGAACAAGCTTTTCAAGATTGTTATCAATAATGCAAGCAATAATAATATCTTGAAATAGAAACTTGAAAAGATCATGAGTCATTGCGAGTTTCAATGAAACAGAACACAGAATTTCATTAATTGCTTGACTCACATCATCAATCTTATGACTCAAGATTTTATTCAAGCTCTTGAATCAAAGACAATAGCTGATAATGTTATTGCTCAATTAAAGAATGAGCAAGTGTAAGATATTGAAACAAGCAGAGAATTATCTGTTGTGATCAAAAAGATATTGCTTCGAATGATAATGCAAAAAAGTAATGCATTTATTAATCATGAAATTAAATTCGTGCTCTGACAATAGCTGTCAACAACTCTTCTCAGCGATTGATTTGCTTCAGAGCTTTTTAAGAGCAGAATGACAAAAGATCTAGAAAACTGATATAAGATATTTGCATTCGTTGAAACTTTACGTACTTAATGCTTCGTTAAGCATATCAACTACGCGAATTTGTTGATCTTTGAACAGAGAAATACTGCGAAAATTTCAAGATCGCAAGAATCAAACTTGATGAAAGCAAGTGATTCACGATTTTGCTTGTTGACAATCTATTAAATTTCTTCTACGAATGCACTTTAGTAATGTCATGAACAATTAATGCAGATATTCACTTGAGATTTTGAATATTTAATGCACTTTTCAATCATCTTGAGCAGATTGAAAAGAATATAAGAAGAAGTACTTGCTAATCAAGTGCTGTTACAGTAAAAACTTATGAAAAAGTCTCAATCAAACTTGCGAAATATTATGTCAAGATCAAAGACAGCGATGAAACAATATATAATCTTGCAAATATTCTGAATTCTACAATGAAGCTAGATCTTTACAAGACTTCAAATGACAAAGACAATGAAGATACAGATCATGATGAAGAGTCTGTTCACTACGAGATCAAGTACAAGACAGAGTTCAAAGAGTATTTTCATCATTACTATGAAGATTCAGCTGTTGATTTGATAGCAGAAGCACAAAGAGCAAGAAGTGATGCTGATAAGATAATGCATTATGATAATGCATTTGATCATTTACTAATGATCTTGTAGTCTGTTGCAACTGTTAGAAGATCATTGCTTCAACAATCTCAGCGTGCTTATTCTTTTCAAGACGAAGATGATCAATATCTTTGCACTGATGTTATAAATGAGAAATGTTCAACATGACAGTTTTGAAAAGACAATGCTTCAAATTTTTCTAGATTGATGCAAATGACTAAAAATGTTCTTTCATGCTCAATATTCTCAATAAATATTGAGCGAACTTTCAGTCTTGCTAGAAGAGTATGTCGATGAAATCAATCACAGATGAGTTCAGAAACGATGAAACAAATAATGCTGATAAAGTATTACAATTGAACTATAAATTTGAATTCAGACAAAACTATTACTGAGCTCTGAAATATCTATCACAGAGAGAAGAATGATGATCAAAAGATCAACGAGTCTGCTGATTCATTTTGAGTATCTTTGAAGACTGTTCTGACGCAGATTTATTCATAGATCTGCAATATCGTCTCATTTATTAAAAGTTTTGCATTTAAAGCAAGTACTTATTAGAAGTACAATTGAGTTAATGCACAAGAATAATGCACAAGAATAATGCGAATGTGATTTCAAGAATTACACTGTCTATTTAATTGATGAAGACAGACATTTTCTAGTCTGTCTTGAAAAACATGACATCAAGATTCATCATGAAATTCTTCATAAATCTCATATTTCTATCTTGAATGATGATGCATTTGACATGAATTGTTGTCAAGTTGATGTCTGCATAGAGCAAAATGTCAATGAAAATTCTACAACAAAAGTGATAATGCAAAAGAGTAATGCACTTACTTTTCATAAAGAAGCACATAAAGTCTTCAGTAACTTCTTAAAGAGCACTCAAGACAAAGTGCTGAATGCAAAAATCATATTGTAGCATGTTCGCTCAAGCATAATCATGCATAATCTCTTTAATCAGTCTTTCGAAGATCATTTTGAGAATGAGATTTTCTGCGATCTTCTGATATTTTCAAATTTCGCGCAGCGCAACAGTGTCTGATTTGTAGCGTCTTTTCTGTTGCAAAGCATTAGTATGTCAGTAGATAATGCATTACTCATGTGCATTATCTTTTTAGTAGTAGTAGTAGATTTAAAGACTGAAGTTTCTTTGATAGCATAATGATCAGTTGAATGCATCGAACTCTTAGACGTCTTACGTGCTGATGCACATGCTAAAAATGAACTTGTCAGCAATAAACAAGTCATATTGCATTATCAGTATGCATTATTGATAACATGCTTGCTGCATGTCATTGTTTATCAAGAATGATTGATTTGATTTATGTAAACTTGATTTTTGAAAGTATTATCTTTGAAAGTATTATTTATTGAAGCGTTGATTATTAAAATGATTCAAGAAAATATGATAGAAGAAGTGATTGAAAAATCAGAAAAGAAATTGAAGAAAATATTGAATAAGTGTTAAGAAATAAGTGTTAAGAATAATAATTAAATTTTTCTCGTTGCACTCAAATTTATCTCACTTGATGAGTTTTTTTCTTACTTTTCAAAATTCTCTATTTGTTCATATTTTATCGAACTACTCAAATTTCATCAATACTATTGCATTACTCAAATGCATCATCAAGAGAACAATGCTGACTTTAACAGATACTTTTCACTCTGTTCAACAGTTCAGAGATAATTCTTCGTGAAAATTAATTCATCTCACTTGATGAACTATCAATCTATCTCTTACTTTTCAAAATTCTCTATCTGTTCATATTTTTTTAAATCATTCAAATTTCATTGATACTATTGCATTACTCAAATGCATCATCAAGAGAACAATGCTGACTTTAACAGATACTTTTCACTCTGTTCAACAGTTCAGAAATAATTCTTCGTGAAAATTAATTCATCTCACTTGATGTTATATCTCTTACTTTCTCAAATTCTCTACAGGTTCATATTTTATCAAACTACTCAAATTTCATCGATACTGTTGCATTACTCAAATGCATTATCAAGAGAACAATGCTGACTTTAATAGATAATGTTCACTCTATTCGTAAACTCAAAGTCTATCGCAAGTCGAAATCGTGGTGAAAATTGGTTCAATGAGATCAAAGAACACTACAAGCGACAGAACAATGATCATGTAATCATATTCAAATGATTACACAAACTAAGACAATTCAATGTTTTAAAAGAAGTGAATGAGATTGACAAAGCAGCGATGAAAGACAATGTAAGAGACGAGATAGAACAAGAGCGAAAGAACAAAGATATTCATGATAATGCATCTCAGTAATGCAATACTAGATAAAGCGCTGATCTGTTTATAGTTGAATGCTTTGAATCGAAAATCAGACGCAAAGCGAATGCTGAAATTATCACTGAAATGATAAAGCTTTTTGATATAACTGCTACGACACAAGATGCAAATACTACTGCAGAGAAAATTGCTTTGAAAGTAACAAAGATATGCATTATCTATATGCATTATCTTTCAGTTGTAGAAACTAATATCAATTTTAGAAGACAACAGATGAGCTGAACATGAGCGAAGAAATATTAAGAATTATGATTTTTATAGTTCACTTAATTCAACAAAGAATTCTTCATCATGATGATCTGAAGAAGTTAAAGCAGACTGATGATACTAATTCTATAACAGCTTTTCAGAATTTTGCAACAGAATTCGTCACTCTCTCAACTGTCAAAGAACGAGAAATTCAGAATTCAATACATGCAATAAATTCTAATTTAAAGAATCTCATCATAGTAGAAAACGATGATGCAGAGATGTGCTACTATGAAGCAAAGAAGAATAAGAAGAAACTACAACATGATGAATATGAGATAATCAGTAGTGAGAAGAAAGAGAATAATGAAAGTGAAAAGAAAATAATAAAGCTGTTCGACTAGCGAACAGCACTTACCTTACTTTCTAAGTTCTAATCATAATTCATAATCTTATAAATTCATAGTGCATTATCTTTTTGCATTATCGTGAAGAGTGTTCAATAGAAAGTCATGATGAAAATCATGAAGTCTTCATGATGAAAACTGTTTGATCAAGCTATTTACATCTATCTAATATCTTGTCGAGTCAAGTCGAGTTGTTGAGTCGAATTGTCAAGTCAAGCTTCTCAACTCGACTTGAGTTCTTGAGTTCAACTTCTCAACTCAACTAGAAACTTTTTCAAAAAGATTTCAACTCGACTTGACACTTTTCAAATCGAGTACTCGACTTGAACTCAAGTACTCAACTTGACGCGATCAGTCTAATTGCAAATCAGAAGATTTCAAAATTATCAAGATTTTAAAATGATGTTTCTGTCATGATGTTACATCTGTTCAAGTGTTCATTGAAGTATACATGTATTATCAAGTGTGAATAGAGAATTTCATCTTGATCACAACATCAATATTTCAGCTCTTCAAAAAGAAGATCAAATTCATGTGAGAAAAAGAATAAGAGAAAATCATGAACAAGCTGAAGCTGATATTAATCATTGCATTGATCATGAAAAGTCTGAACTACTCTGAGCAGACAGAAGAAATTATTCTCATTATGAACATAAGTTTTCAAGAATGAAAAGCAATGTTACAGCAGACAGCATTGAATTCTAAGAATCAACATCTTGTATGATATGAAAGTAAACTATGATATAAGCAAGAAACAAGATATAATGCTGAGAAGTGAGAATGCAGAGATCTGATGAAGACATTGAAGAAGATTCATTACTGACTATACAACATGAAATTCATTATTGAAATAAATGTCAACATTCTGATGACATAACTGAATTAATCTGACTTATCAGAAGCATTGATGACATGATGACTTACTTGAATTCACTTGTTTAATTTTGATGTTCATTATGTTTTCAATTGCAAGCATAACGCACTTGATGAACTCTTGCGCAGACTCAGAGAATCTTCAAATGATGAAGATGAGATTCATGAAAAAGACATAAATAACTTCATTGATGCTCAGTTAAATTTCATTCATCTTTGCTCAGTCAGTATAGTTGTTGAAGAAGACATGTCAATATTGAAAGATTTATATTCAGAATACTTCAAGAAAATAACTCATTATTTAATCTTTTTATCGCGTTCATTTAAAATGTTAACAAAAGAATTTCGAAAGTTCAAACATGAAGTGCTGAAATTCATGATTCAAGATAAACATTTGTTTAAAAGATTTAACAAGATTGCTTCTGTGCAAAGAGTGATGAATCTTTAAGAAGAATGCAGTAATATTCTGCAGAAACTGCATGATGAAAGTGATCATTATGAAAGAAAGAAAATATATTGAAAGATGATTAATAAATATTGATGAGAGAAGATATGAAAGAATACATGCGTGTATGTAAAATTCTGTAAAGAATGTCAGTTGTAAACATCAAGATGAAAGAAGAAAACTCTGCATTCTATCTGAATCTTGAAAGTCTGAAAGAAGATTAAGATGAATGTCATTTACATGTTTTCAAGCGAAGAAAAATGTTATATTGTCTTGACAAGAAATGACTTCTTGAAATGAGTAGAAGAAAGAACTCTAAAAGCAGCAACTTCGAAAACGATAATGAAATTTCTGTAAGAAGATGTAATTTGCAAACACGACTGTTTGAAAAGATTTTTTATGAACGAAGAATCGAAGAACAAAGAAATTGTAGAAACGCTGATTGAGAAATATAAAATAAAGTGAGTGATGATGTTGACTTATCATTCACAAATGAATGATCTTGTGAAGAGAGATCATACAGCTGTTGTGAATGTCTTAATCAAGATGACAGTTGATGAAAGCATGAAATAAGTTAGAAACTTTGTCAGTGTACTATGAGTAGACAGAATCATCATGAGAACTTTCATTGAAATGACTTCATATTATATCTTGTATGACTGCAATGTCATTCTTTTTATAGAACTTGATATTTCAATCTGACAGATTCTTTCATGAAGCAATGTTTGCACATGTCATGATGTCAGATCATCAACTTGATTTAAAACATAAATTGTTGATGTCTTAAATAATCTCGATTCATTGAATCTGTTTTGCAGTTCAATGAATCAAGTCATCAATTTAATCATCATCATCTTAATTTAGTTTCAGCAATTCTGTTTCAATCATTTCAATTCTGTGCATAAATCTTTACAATCTTAAGTCATAAAACTACTGTCTAGCCTTGATTCTGCTCAGTTCATGTATATAAAAGTTGAGTTCTTATTCTTTTCTTTTACTCTTTGTCTTTCATCTTATACATTATTTGATGTATTGTCTTGTATTTAGATTCTATCAAAGTAATAATAATATCAGTCTTTTATATTGATAATATCTTTAATTTAACTCAGTCTTTAACATTACAAAAGATCTACACTTTCTGCAACGTTTTCATATGTTGAAATCTCGTCTAGTTATTCTTTTGCTCAAATGAAGTTATCTCACAATCTTTTGATTGATGATGAGCATGCTGTTGAACAGTTCACTCAAAGTATGATCGAAAATTCAGTTAAGATCTTTCATGCAATGCATGAGCTTCAAAATCAAGTTCGACAATATGATGTCATCATTTCATTTTCATTCATCATTTTCAGTTCTTCAATTTATATAGAATTGAATTCTCAGTCTCTTGCAACGATAGCTCAGATCATTGCACAAATCTTAAACAATCAATTTTCTTTTGTCGTTCATCTTTTTGTGAATTCTGTCGCTGTCTTCATCGCTTCTAGATTCAAGAAGCTTCTCAACATATTTGAATATGAGAGAAACAAAGATTGATTAAATGCATGAAAGCAGAATCTGATACAGCGCATGAACATAAATGATGATCATTATTTCTTTCATTGAGTCAAGATCATCTATGTCGAGTCATGACTCATCATAGATAAGAAGACTCACAATTCAATGAATCAATATCGAGTTAATGATCTTTGTATCATTTTCATCTTCACAGATTGATAACATAAGTTGCATCATTGCTGTAACAATTCTTTCAAGACAGAAGATGCTCATTTATATCTTCGCGAAATTCTGAAGCAAGGCACGAATAGCTTTGTTGACTATTATAATCTCTTCTATCAAAAGAAAAAACATTCTTTGATGAAAGATTTTTTGTTCATTGACTGTCTGAAGCGTAATGTCAATTATTTCACTCAAGTCATCATCTTCTTCTGATGAAATCTCAATGAAACTTAATCATTCATCTTTCATCAATGAGTTCAAGCATTCTCTGACATCAACGAAGAGCTTCAGCAGCTTAAACATCGTTAATATTGCTTCGTCTTCATCATTGTTTCATTTATTAAAGTCAAGAACATCTCTGCATTAATTAGTAACTCTTTGAGTTCAAAGATTATTATCTCTGTGACTGTTGTTTTGACAGTATCTTCGTCTCTTTCTTTCTCGTCTCTCGATGAATTAATGAATCTAAGCTTTGTCATTGTCATTGTTCAAGATAAGACTTTGATCATTTCTAACATCAAGAAAATTTGCAATAAGTAAAAGCTATGCTACTATTGCAAATTGCAACATTCAAGCAAAATCATTAAAGAATGTTCAAATAAGAAGCTCTTCACTCTGCGTATCATGAATGTTTACGACAGTGACGTCATCAATAATAATGAAGAAGTCTTGCTGCTCGCAGAAAAAATCTAGTTTCTGAGCTAAGTCACGCTCAGAAATCTGTATACATCTCATCTTGTCTACTAATCTCAATCTTTTCACTCTCACTTCAATTATATAGAAAGTTTTCTGCTAAATCTGTCTTGAAACTCTTTGAATTCAATTCAACATTCAAAGATAGACACATGATAGTATTTTGTATTCTACGTCAAGCTTAATCTAAAGTTCTCGCTCTTACTTTGATTGATAATGAAGTCTTTGCTTATGTTTTTATAAATAAATTCTTCGCGCAACAACATCATTTTTTCTTGCATGAATTAATTCACTCTTGCAGACTTCAAGAATTTGATGATCAAGTCGCTTTAATCGATGACATTACTTATATTATCGAAATCACAATGATTCTTGATGAACACATTGAAAAACTATTCTTTTATGTCACTGAATTAAGTCAATATCTCATCGTTATGAGTTTATCATGACTTCATCATCACGTCATTCATGTTAATTTTGAGCACAATATTCTTATCTTGTTTTTTTTCTTCTGTCTTAATCATTATTGCTCATTCTTCGTCAAGATCTATGATTTTAATCAACAAGAAGAAAATTTCTCGTTCAAAGTTAACAAAGTAGCTTTCTTTTAATCTCACTCTTAATTCACTCACAAGAAGCAACTCAGTTCATGAATCATTCACAAGAAGTAATTCAGTCTACAGATTATTTACAAGAAGTAATTCAGTTTACAGATTATTCACAAGAAGCAATTCAGCACTCAGTTCACTTGCAAGAAGCAATCTAGTTTCTCATTCTCTTGAAAGAAGTAACTCAGTTTTCAGTTCACTCACAAGAAGTAATTCAGTTCTCAGTTTGCTCGCAAGAAGCAATTCAGTTTCTCGTCTGCTCACAAGAAGCAATATAATTTTTCATTTGCTCACGAGAAGTCAACTAATACTCAGCTCATTTACAAGAAACAAATCTCATTTAGTCTTGTCTCTCATCTGAAACAAGAAGCTTTTAGTTGTATTCTTCAAGTCATTCAAAAAGAATACTCATTAAAAATCAAGTGTCAAAATTCTTTTCTTTCTAGAACTTCTGTTGTTCTTCAAGCAGATCAATTCAATCAATCTTTTATACAACTTGACATAGTCGAGTTGAAAGCTCAAAGCTTTGATCATGCTGCTCATGTCAAAGACATTGAAGTGTTTAACGTCATTCTAAAGAAAATCGATGTCTTCTTGAATCTTGAGTCAATCTCATCTTCTAGTTCAGACTTTAACAAGTCAAAATCGCGTTGCACGACTTTGACTGTTCATTCAAAGAACAGTTCAACTTTTGCTCAGTTCTCATCTCATTTTCAAAACAGTACATATGATAAGAATTATCGTCTGAATCTTCATCAAATGAAAAAGAAATTTCATTCAACTGCATTCACGACATAAGAAGATCTTGAAGTCTATTGACAAAGTAAGAATGTTGATTCAGTCACAATTCTATCATTTAAATATTTCAAGTTTTTAAACGTCTTCTTCAAGAAGAACGTTGATATCTTGTCTTTACATTAAGCTCATGATCATGTCATACATCTTAAAGAAAATGCTTAATTCTCAGTCTTCGCTTTGTATGACATGAGTTGTGACAAAATTCTAGAACTTTGTCGTTATTTGAATGAGAATCTGAGCAAAGATTTCATTCAAGTCAGTTGCTTTCAGATGATTATCTCTGTTCTCTTCATCAAGAAATTCGAAGAAGAACTTTACTTCTGCGTAAACTATTGAGATCTGAATACTATCACAATCAAGAATTGATATTCTTTATTTCTGATCTCAGAAATGCTGAATTGTTTAAGTTGAGCTAAAATCTTTATCAAGCTGAATATCATCTCTGCGTTCAATTGACTTTGAATCAAAGAAGAAGATGAAGTTTTCATCGTCTTTCGCACTCAATTTGAATTATTCAAGTATCTAGTCATGCTCTTCAATTTATGTAATGAGTCTGTCTTGTTTCAAGAGTATATCAACAATACTCTTTGCAAACATTTAAATAAGTTTTATACAGCTTATCTGAATGACATCTTGATCTATTTTGACAATAAACTCGAGCACAAGATTCATGTCAAGCTCATTCTGCAAAAGCTGCGAGAAGCAGATCTTCAGATGAATATAATCAAATGCAAGTTTCATGTCACTCAAGTTTCATATTTAGAATTGATAATCATCATTGAAGAAATCAAGATGAACTCTTTTAAAATAAACATCATTGTCAACTGACTCATCTTGATCAACGTTAAAGACGTTCAAAGTTTTCTAGAGTTCGCGAACTTTTATATAAGATTTATCTATGACTATAGTAGAATAACTATCTCGCTCACTCGTCTCATCAGAAAAGATGTACTCTTTGTTTGATCTCAGAAATGTCAGATTGCATTCAACATTCTTAAGAAAGTCTTCACTTTCAAAATTATTCTTCATTACTATAATTCAGATCATAAGATTGTGATAGAAATTAATGCTTTGAACTATGTGTTCAAAGACATTCTTTCTCAATATGATGAGAATGAGATTCTTCATTCAGTCGCTTACTTTTCGAAGAAGCATAACTCAGTCGAGTGTAATTATGAAATCTACAATAAAGAACTCATGATCATTGTTTGCGCTTTCGAGAAATGATGATCAGAGCTTGAAGACTTTATCTATTCTATTGAGATGATCACGAATCATAAAAATCTTGAGTATTTCATGTCAATTAAGCAGTTGAATCATCATTAAACTCGTTGAAGTGAGTCTCTGTCTAGATTCAACTATCACATTGTTTATCATTTCGACAAGATTGATGATAAGTTGAATGCTCTGACACATCACTCAGAAGATCTTTTTAAAGAGAGAAATACATTCGATTCTTGACATCAATATCAATATCAGACAATTCTGAAAACTCATGTTTTAGATCTTAATATTGTTGAGAATCTCGCTCTTGACATCTTCAACATCAAAGTCATGAAGCTTCAGTCACAAATCATCGTTCTAGACTCAGTTCAGTTACATCTGTTTTCAATTATTTCAGCACTCTTGCAAATTCTAGTTTTCATGAATTTAAAAATTAAAGAATTTGACGTTGAAGATGTCAAGTCTCAGCTAGATCAAGACATTCTGAATCTTGATGAAGATTCTGCTGATATTTTCACTCAAACATTGTAAAAGCAAGTCGAAATCAATGATAAATTCGCAGCTCAGATAATCAAAGCACTTTGCAATGAAGCACAACATCACAACAAGATCTCTTTAGTTAAGTATGAAGAACACGAGAATCATCTGTACTTTCAAGAAAGAAAGTATGTGCTCAACTCAGATAAACTACGTCTTTGTATCATTCAGCTCGCTCATGATAGTGTCATCAATGATCACTCAGAAAGAGCAAAAAGCTATGAACTGATCAGTCAAGTTTACTGATGATCAAACATTTATAAGTATATTCAACGCTTCGTATGAAACTGTCACGTGTGCATACGTTTTAAACTCTTTAAACAATAAATTCAAGAATGATTGCATTTTCTTTCAGTTTTTAAGCGTTGTTGACGTGATGTTTTCATGAACTATGTAAATTCTTTATCGCTCAGTATCTTCATGAATATCACATATAAATATGTTCTAATCTTCATTGATCGTTTTATCAAAATGAGACATTTAATTCTCATCACTTCTATGAAAGTTGAAGAAGTTATCAACTGCTTCTATGCTCATGTTTAAAAACATCATGATTTACTTGAGTTTTTCATGTCTGATTGAGACACACAATTCATCTTCGATGTCTGAAAGCATATGTGTAAAATGTTGAAGATAAACATTAAGTTATTAATGATGTATCACTTTGAGATCGATGATCAAATTGAGAGAATCAATGCTGTCATAAAGCATTATCTTTGAGTCTTCGTCAACTACATGCAGAATTGTTAGAGATCAGCATAGAGCGAGTCATATGAGTGTCATTTAACTAATAGATAAATGCTAAGAAAGAAAAGTATCTACAGAAAAGAACTTGATTCTTATATGTGTGTTTCTCAGTTCTGTGCTAGGCTCGATTGAGTTAACGTCTTACACATATGATGCAGAGTTTCAATGACATCACTTCTAGCTCAAATGCTCACTAGGCTCGATTAGAATGAAATCAAGACGAAGACTAGAAAGAATAGACGAAAACTAGACTCGTAACAAGAATGACTGAGCTAAGTGACTTTCTGAAGTTGAATTCATCGTCAATAACAAATCATCATTAATCACTTTAACATCATTCTTCTTAATCAATTCAAGTCAGAACTTACATTTAAACTTCAAGTCTTTTGAATCTCTGCTTAAGAATCTTATGTTTTAAGCTTAAAACAAGTTAATCAATGTCAAAGAGTTCATCAAGAAAATGAAGAAATTAACTAAACATCTACGTAATGAGATGCTTATAGCTCAGATCATTTACGAATTCAATGTCAATCTTTCTCGTTGTTCTTGTTTTAAATACTTTGTTGAAGATAAAGTCTGATTGAATGCTTGCAATCTCAGCATCGCTTGTCTTGTTGTCAAGTTAGATGATCATAACATTGATTTTTTCAAGATCAAGCATGTCTTCAAGAATAATTCTCTGATCATTGAGTTAAATTTTTCAACATTCATAAAGATTCATTCAATCTTTCATGTCATTCTTCTGAATCATATCACAAGTGACTTTCTTTCAAGTCAACATCAGAAATCTCAAGAACTTATTGTTATCAAGAATGATGAAAGATTCTGATATGTAAACAACATACTAAACTTCAAGCATAATAAATGCTATAACTCATCTCTGCTCAAGTATTACATCAATTGAAAAGATCATTTTTCTACTTGAAAGTCTTTTCATCTTCTATATAATTGTGAGCAAACACTCAATGAATATCATCTCATCAATTCTGTCGTCGAAGAATCACATGTACAGTCATGTGTGATATCTCAATATTAATGTCAAGAACTTTAAGTTCAATGTTCATTGTCTCAACTCAGCTCAGATTTGACTCAGATCTTGTCTAGATCTGACTCAAACATCTTGTTTAAATTTGACTCATATGTGACTCAGATATATTCTAGTTTCATCATGCATCATCACGTTAAAATGCGTTTTATTTATCTGTGCATCATCACATTAAACTGCGTTTCGTCTCTTTCTTGCTCAGATCTTATTTAGATCTGATTCAGACATCTCATTTAAATCTGACTCAGATGTGACTCAAATCTATTTTAGTTTCATCTGTGCTTCATCACATTAAAATGCGTTCACATCAATTTTTGTTTTGTTTCAGTCTTTGTCTTTGATTCTTTCTCATTTCATCTTGTGTCTTCTAATCATCTTGCAAAAGCTCAGTCTTGAAGAGAAGAGTTACTATCATGATGTCAGATCATCAACTTAATTTAGAACATAAATCATTAATGTTTTAAATAATCTTGATTCATTGAATCTGTTTTGCAGTTCAATGAATCAAGTCATTAATCTAGTCATCGTTATTTTAATTTAGTCTCAGCAATTCTGTTTTAATCATCTCAATCATGTGCGTGAATCTTTGCAATCTTAAGTCATAAAACTATTGTTTAATCTTGATTCTGCTCGATTCATGTATATAAAAGTCGAGCTTTCATTCTTTTCTTTTGCTCTTTGTCTTTTATCTTATACATTATCTGATGTATTGTCTTGTATCTAGATTCTATCAAAGTAATAATAATATCAATCTTCTATATTGATAATATCTTTAGTCTAGCTCAGTCTCTGACAGCACAACTGATGAGTTATTGACTCTTCATGCTCAACAATTTGAATGCAGAAACGAAAATTTGAAGAAGATTGCATTGCATTTGAAAAGAATGAAAAAGATCAACAAAGATGTATGAAATGATCACAAACACATTCATACTAGTTCAATTCTGAAGAATAATCTTGTACTGCTGTATGACATCAAATTAAACAACATGCATACGCTGAAATTGACATGAAGATGACTGAAATCTTTTCAAGTAGTGAAGATGAACACTGAAAAAGAATGATATAAAATTGCAGAGTTCAATGAAGCAATTTTAAAAGAAATGATTGCAGAAAATAGATTGAAGAAGTGTGTAAATTGAGCATTAAAAAGTGAGATCAGCAATGAACAGAAGAATGAAGATCAGAATTTATTGATGACAATGCTCATTGAAAAAATCATGTCAGAAATTATAATCAATGTTTTGATCAAAAACTTGAATGCATTGCTGAATTTTATTCACTATTAATTAAAAGTTTCTGTAAACTTGAAAAGAGCATTTATTACTGAAACTTCTGTTAAATTGAAATAAGATTGTTCACACTCAAGAGTGTAACTTCGATAACATTGTTTTATACAGCATCATTTGTATTAACTTTTTCTTTGTCAAGTCATCAAGAAGATCATGAGTTGTTAAGAATATCATAAAGTCGCTTCAAGTTGCTTAAGCATATGAAAAGAAGAATGAGAGTGAAGATGCAGATATTTGCAATGTCAATACTGAATTATTTCAATATTGAAGATTAAAAGTTTCAAAATGCTTTAATCTTGAATGAACAAAGCGAAACTTCAATCAATTCGCAGAGTACGCGCTAAAGTTTATTACATAATAATTAAAACTAAAGCTTAAAGCAAGAATCAAAATCAACTAATGATTGTATATCAGAAAATATATCAAGATCAAAAATCGAGAATATATCAAGATTGACTTAAATAACACATGACAAGACAACATGATGTTACATCAAGTTGATTTAACTCATGTGATGCACAGCAGATAGTGTAGAAAAATAGTTAATCAGTCAGCTGAGAAATTTGTTACTAATATCGAGTCATCAACATTTTCTTAACTATGACAAGCATAAGTTGCAGAAGAATTATTTGCAAAACTGCAAGCAATTTCTACTAGTATTGAATTCTAAAAGACTCAGCATGTATTTTTTATCTTTCAACATAATTATCATCTTTGTTATTCAAACTTGCACTAAAATGTTTAAAAATCTTACATATTTCATCATCTTTGTTATTTGAATTCACACTAAAACGACTAAACATCTCACATAATTCTTCATTTAACATTTGTTTTCTCAAATATTAAAAGCTTACATCAGAGTTTTCATCAATGAAAGCTTTCATACATTTTCTCAGAAGAATTTCATTTGAATTCTTTAATTATTTTTACTTTCATCATTTCAATGACATTTAATAAAGCAAGCTCAGTGATAATGTTACATCATCTGAAACACTTCATAAATGATCAAAAAAAACTAATCAATTACTTAAATTCTTTGCGCACAGAACAAGAATGATAAACAGCAATTCATCAATTTCGAAATCAGATTATGCAATTACACGTCAATGTAAATAATTTGATGTACAGCTTCGTGAAATTTCTTAATAACAACTCACTTTATTCAAGAATGACTAGTGATTGTGATTGTAATTCATACATTCTTGTGACATTGATTTAGACTCAACTCATGAAAAACTCTATGCTATTTATATTGAGTGAACAAAACTCTCTGAGAGAGAAAATCACTCATCATTTATATGATTGCTTTACGCAGTCAAAACAAAAAGATTAACACTGTGCTATCAAGTAATGAATCTATAGCTTTTATTCAGCGCGTGATGCTTAAGTAAACTCTTGATGAAAGTGTCTGTGCTGTTTAATTATGATGCATCATCTTTGCTCTGCTCTTCATTGATGATATTCTATACAACGATGTTTCAATTCAATTTTCAATTCAAAGATGAAAGATGTTTTCTTTGCATTTATGATGTTCATGATTGTAACATACATAAAGCTGTGTTCTCTTACTTAATGATTGTTATTTATTGAGCAGAGAAATATGTGATGAAAGAGAGATGCACATAATGAGAAAATAAAGTGTGATTGTACTAAGTAATTCTTTTCTTCTCTTGATTTGACTTATGTCACATAGACGTTAAATGAATTGTTAGTATAAATGTGCAATTGCAATCGTTCGATGTTTGACTCTGATCAATGAAAGAGAATGTGTTCTGATTGTTCTCTTGAACTCTCAATTTTTCACGTGAATAAATGAATAACTTGACATCAAGTAAAAAAGATGAGTTCAAGTCTTCTCAGTATATCAGTGTGATCAATCAGTCACTACTTCTTCAAGCACTGTAATCATGACTCTTAATACTTGAAATGACTATTTTATCTGATATCTTTTCATCAATTACTTGATGACATTGTCGATGTGATGAAGACGTTTCAATATTGACGCAGTCGATGAGTTGCAAATTCTTCAATCACTTGTAATCATAACTTGCAGACTCTTCATCTGAGTTGTTTTTTTCATTAATAGTGTCTTTTCATCTCTTATTGACATTGACATGTCATTAATCTTCTTCGTAAATTGATTGTAACTGTTAGAAAAAATGTTATCACATGAATGAAAACTCTGCATAATAACTTTTCTAATCATGCAACGTTCTAACATCATGTGAACTGCGTTGAATTGAGATTTCTTGACTCTTCTGACTTCTATTCAAACATAGAATAGAATCAAAAGATTCGTAGTTGACATCATGTACAGATGAATCTTGTTGTCAGCTCAAGAATGACTAGTGAGAAAGAAGAATGAAAAATGATGAATATTAAGCATGAGAGAATTGAAAAAAAGAGAAGAGATATAGCTGAGATAAAAAGAATCATGATGAACAGATGAGACTTGAAGTTACTGAATCTTTGAATCTCAAAGAAAAATTCTTTATTGTATTCAGTAAAAAGAGAAGCAATGAATAAAATGAATACTGTCATTGCAAGAATTCAGACTGAGCATTTGATCAAAGCAATAATGAAGCAGATAATATATCATAAAGTGATGTAGACAATTATCAGCAAAGATTAAGTTTCAATCTTCTCATTCTTACAATTCACAAACTTCAACAAATTGATCATGAATCAGATTGAAGTTATGTTAATGAATGAAAAGTTAAATCATATGAACTGAAGATGAGTAGAATCTGACTTGCTATGTGAATGTATCAGCGACATGATTTTGAAAACAAATCATGTCAAGACTGTTTTTAACTCATCAGCAGTTTTGCAGTTCAATTTCAAAAAAAGATCAAGATCATTGATATTGTTGTTGCAATCAAGACACTCGTCAATAATGTTGAAGAATGAAGATTTACACTTCATGTTGACTGCAAGCAATGTAATAATGATCTCAGATCTTAATTCATTAATGTCAGCGATGCAAAGTCTGATGATAAAATCTCATCAATTATCAAGAGTTATCACATCAATTTCTTTTGACATGATCACTTTGTTCACGTCGTTAAATTCTTTAAAAACATCATACATACATTTTCTTATGTCTTTTCATTTTCTTATCTCGATTGCTTCAACGTTCTTGAAGCTAGCAGAATATGATGAGCAAAGACTTGCTTTCTTGCTAAATGTAATCATGAATAATGAAAAGATTCTTCTATAGTACAGCTTAGAAACAGAAATAAATGATACTGTGAATGTCTGCAAGAAAGCTATCATTGCAACAGTGATAGAAAGCGTATGATCGAAAGTTCAATGATTGCATTATCAAATCATTGAAAATATTTGAGAAATGAAAGAGAGTAGAGCATGCTCTTGCATATGAATGTTTCATACATGAAAGCAGAAACTCAATTATCTTGATTCAATATCTTTGATTGTGACAATGAAGTTGCTGAGAGAATATTGCTTTGAAACTAAGAGTGAAGAAACATTTGTATATCATTTACATCTTCAAAGACTGAGAAATAGACTCAAGCTACTGATGAATGAGCTGTCATTTGAAATACTTATTGATTGTCAGAAACTGAGCTAAACTAAAGATACTATTAATATAAAAGACTGGTATTATTATTATTACTTTGATAGAATTTAGGTACAAGACAATACATCAAATAATGTACAAGATGAAAGACAAAGAGCGAAAGAAAAGAACGAAAGCTCAACTTTTATATACATGAATTGAGCAGAATCAAGACTAGACAGTAGTTTTATGACTTAAGATTGCAAAGATTTATGCATATGACTGAGATGATTGAAACAGAATTACTGAGACTAAATTAAGATGATGATGATTAAATTGATGACTTGATTCATTGAATTGCAAAACAGATTCAATGAATTGAGATTATTTAAAACATCAACAATTTATGTTTTAAATTGAGTTGATGATTTAACATTATGACAGTAACTTTTCTCTTCAAGACTGAGCTTCTGCAAGACAATGAGAAGAAACAAGATGAAACAAGAAAGAATTAAAAATGAAGATTAAAACAAGACAAGAATTGATGTAAATGCATTTTAATATAATGAAGCTCAGATGAGATTAGAATAAATCTGAGTCACATCTGAGTCAAATTTGAGCAAGATGTCTGAAGAGTAAAATGAGATGAGACGCATTTTAACATGATGATGCACAGAAAATTGAAACACATTTGAGTCACATCTGAGTCAGATTTAAATAAGACGTTTGAGTCAGATCTAAACAAGATTTGAGTCAGATTTAAGTAAGAAAAAGATGAAATGCAGTTTAATATAATGATGCACAAATAGATGAAACGCATTTTAACATGATGATGCATGACAAAACTAGAATACATCTGAGTTACATCTGAGTCAGATTTAAGCAAGAAATCTGAGTCAGATTTAAACAAGATCTGAATCAGATTTGAACTGAATTAAAATGATGAACATTGAACTTAATGTTCTTAACATTGACATTGAGATATCACATACAACAGTACATGTGATTCTTCGACGACAGAGTTGACGAGATGATATTCATTAAGTGCTTGTTCATAATTATTCAGAAGATGAAAAGATTCTTAAGTAGAAAAATGATCTTTTCAATCAATGTAATACTTGAGCAGAAATGAATTATAGCATCTATCATGCTTGAAGTTTAATATGCTGTTTACATATCAGAATCTTTCATCATTATTAATGATAATGAGTTTTCAAGATTTCTGACGTTGATTTGAAAGAAAATCACTTGTGATATGATTTAAAAGAATGACATGAAAGATTGATTGAATCTTCATGAATGCTGAAAAATTTAACTCGATGATCAGAAAATTGTTCTTGAAAACATGCTTGATCTTGAAGAAATCAACATTATGATCATTTAACTTGACAGTGAGATGAGCGATGCTGAGATTGCAAGCATTCAATCAGACTTCATCTTTGATGAAGTATTTAAAACAAGAATGATGAAAGAGATTAACATTGAATTTGTAAATGATCTGAGCTATAAGCATCTTATTACGTAAATGCTCAGTTAGTTTCTTCATCTTCTTGATGAACTCTTTAACATTGATTAACTTGTTTGGAGCTTGAGATGTAAGATTTTCAAGCAGAGACTCAGAAAACTTAAAGTCTAAACATAAGTTCTGATTTAAATTGATCAAGAAGAATGATGTTAAAGTGATTGATAATGATGCATTATTGATGATGAATTCAATTTCAGAAAGTCACTTAATTCAATCATTCTGCATATAGTTGATGAAGACTTGAAGATAATGCTTTATGACAGCATTGACTTTCTTGATTTGATTATTGATTTCAGAGTGATACATCATTAATAACTTAACATTTATCTTTAACATTTTACACATATGCTTTCAGACATCAAAGATGAATTGTGTATCTTGATTAGACATGAAAAACTCAAGTAAATCATGATGTTTTCAAACATGAACATAAAAGCAGTTGATAACTTCTTTAACTTTCATAAAAGTGATGAGAACTAAATGTTTCATTTTGATAAAATGATCAATGAAGATTAAAACATATTTATATGTGATATTCATGAAGATACTGAGCGATAAAGAATTTACATAATTCATGAAAATATCACGTCAACGATGTTCAAGAACTAAAAGAAAATGCAATCATTCTTGAGTTCATTGTTTAAAGAGCTTGAAATGTGTGCACATGTGACAGTTTCATACGAAGCGTTGAACATACTTATAAATGTTTGATCATCAGTAAGCTTGATTGATCAGTTCATAGCTTTTTGCTTTTTCTGAATGATCATCAACGACATTATCATGAGTGAGCTGAATGATATGAAGACATAGTTTATTTAAGTTGAGCACGTACTTTCTTTCTTGAAAGTACAGATGATTCTTGTGTTCTTCACACTTGACTAGAAAGATCTTGTTGTGATATTGTGCTTCATTGCAAAGTGCTTCAATTATCTAAGCTGCAAATTTGTCATTGATTTTGACTTACTTTCATAATGTCTGAGTGAGAATGTCAGCAGAATCTTTATCAAGATTCAGAATGTTTTGATTTAGCTAAGACTTGATGTTTTCAACATTGAATTCTTTGATTTCTAGATTCATGAAAGTTAAAATTTGCAAAAATGCTGAGATAATTGAAAATAAATGTAACTGAACTGAATTTAAAGCGATGATTTGTGACTGAAGCTTCATGACTTTGATGTTAAAGATGTCAAAGATGAGATTCTTAACAATATTGAGATTTAAAACATGAGTTTTCAGAATTGTCTGATGTTGATATTGATGTTAAGAATCAAATGTATCTCTCTCTTTAAAAAGATCTTCTGAGCGACGTGTCAAAACATTCAACTTATCAATGATCTTGTTGAAATGATAAGCGATGCAATAGTTAAATCTAGACAGAAACTTACTTCAACGAGCTTGATGATGACTCAACTGCTTAATTGACATGAAATATTCAAGATTTTTATGATTCGTGATCATTTTGACAGAATAGATAAAGTCTTCAAGCTTTGATCATCATTTCTCAAAAGCATAAACAATGATCATGAGTTTTTTATCATAGATCTCGTAGTTACACTCAACTGAGTTATGCTTTTTTGAAAAGTAAGTGACTGAATAAAAAATCTCATTTTCATCATATTGAAAAAGAATGTCTTTGAACACATAGTTTGAAACATTGATTTCTATCACAATCTTATGATCTGAATTATAGTGACGAAGAATAATCTTGAAAGTGAAGACTTTCTTAAGAATGTTGAATGCAATCTGACATTTCTGAAATCAGACAAAAAGTACATCTTTTCTGATGAAATGAGTGAGCGAGATAGCTATTCTACTATAGTCATAAATGAATTTTCTATAGAAGTTCGCGAAATTTAAAAAATTTTGAACGTCTTTAACGTTGATCAAGATTAGTCAGTTGACAATGATGTTTATCTTAAAAAAATTTATCTTGATCTCTTCAATGATGATTATCAATTCTAAATATAAAACTTGAGTGACGTGAAACTTGCATTTAATTATATTTATCTGAAGATCTGCTTCTTGCAGCTTTCGCAGAATGAGCTTGACATGAATCTCATGCTCAAGTTCATTGTCGAAATAGATCAAGATGTCATTCAGATAAGCTGTACAGAACTTATTTAAATGTTCACGAAGAGTATTGTTGATATACTTCTGAAACAAGACAAACTCATTACATAGATTGAAGAGCATGACTAGATACTTGAATAATTCAAATTGAGTGTGAAAGATGATGAAAGTTTTATTTTCTTCTTTGATTTGAAGTTGATTGAATGCAGAGATGATATTCAGCTTGATAAAGATTTTAGCTCAACTTAAACAATTCAGCATTTCTGAGATCAGAAATAAAGAATATCAATTCTTGATTGTGATAACATTCAGATCTCAATAGTTCATGCAGAAGTGAAGTTCTTCTTCAAGTTTCTTAATGAAGAGAACAAAGACAATCATCTGAAAGCAACTGACTTGTATGAAATTTTTGCTCAGATTCTCATTCAAATAACGACAAAGTTCTAGAATTTTGTCACAACTCATGTCATACAAAGCGAAGACTGAGAATTAAGCATTTTCTTTAAGATGTATGACATGATCATAAGCTTAATGTAAAGACAAGATATCAACGTTCTTCTTGAAGAAGACGTTTAAAAACTTGAAATATTTAAATGATAGAATTGTGACTGAATCAACATTCTTACTTTGTCAATAGACTTCAAGATCTTCTTGTGTCGTGAATACAGTTGAATGAAATTTCTTTTTCATTTGATGAAGATTCAGACGATAATTCTTATCATATGTACTGTTTTGAAAATGAGATGAGAACTGAGCAAAAGTTGAACTGTTCTTTGAATGAATAATCAAAGTCGTGTGACGCAGTTTTGACTCGTCAAAGTCTAGACTAAAAGATGAGATTAACTCAAGATTCAAGAAGACATTGATTTTCTTTAAAATGACGTTAAACACTTCAATATCTTTGACATGAGCAGCATGATCAAAACTTTGAACTTTCAACTCAACTATGTCAAGTTGTATAAAAGATTGATTGAATTAATCTGCTTGAAAAACAACAGAAGTTTTAAAAAGAAAAAAATTTTGACACTTAATTTTTGATGAGTATTCTTTTTGAATGACTTGAAGAATACAACTAGAAGTTTTCTGTTTCAGATGAGAAACAAGACTGAATGAGATTTGTTTCTTGTGAATGAGCTGAATATTAATTGACTTTTCATGAGCAAACGAAAGATTATATTACTTCTTGTGAGCAGATGAGAAACTAAGTTACTTTTTGCAAGTGAATTGAGAATTAAATTGCTTCTTGTGAGCGAACTGAAAACTGAGTTGCTTCTTTCAAGTAAATGAAAGACTAGATTGCTTCTTACAAGTGAACTGAAAACTGAATTGCTTCTTTTGAATGAATGAAAGACTAAATTACTTTTTGCAAGTGAACTGAGTGCTGAATTGCTTCTTGTGAGCAATCTGTAAACTAAATTACTTCTTGTAAATGATCTGTAAACTGAATTGCTTCTTGTGAGTGATTTATGAACTAAATTGCTTCTTGTGAGCGAATTGAGAGCAAAACTGAGAAAAAGCTACTTTGTTAACTTTGAATGAGAAATTTTCTTCTTGTTGATTAAAATCATAGATTTTGATGAGAAATGAGTAACAATGATTAAGACAAAAGAAGAAAGACAAGATAAGAATATTGTGTTCAAAATTGACATTAATGACGTGATGATGAAGTTATGATAGACTTATGATGATGAAATATTGACTTAATTCAATGACATAGAAAAATAATCTTTTGATGTGTTCATTGAGAATTATTGTGATTTCAACGACATAAGTAATGTCATCAGTTAAAGCAACTTGATCATTAAATTCTTGAAGTCTGCAAGAGTGAATTAATTGATGCAAGAAAAAATGATGTTGTTGCATGAAGAATTTATTCATAAAGACATAAGTAAAGACTTCATTATCAATCAGAGCGAGAATAAAAACTTTAGATTGAGCTTGATGTAAAATACAGAATATTATCATGTGATTATCTTTGAATATTGAATTGAATTCAAAAAGTTTCAAGACAGATTTAGCAGAAAACTTTCTATATAATTGAAGTGAGAATGAAAAGATTAAGACTAGTAGACAAGATAATATGTATACAGATTTCTAAGCGTGACTTAGCTCAGAAACTAAACTTTTTTCGCGAACAGCGAGACTTCTTTATCTATATTTATGACATCACTGTCATAAACATTCATGATATGCAAAGTGAAAAACTTCTTATTTGAGCATTCTTTAGTGATTTTGCTTGAATGTTGCAACTTGCAGTAGTAGCACAGCTTTCACTTGTTGCAGATTTTCTTGATCTCAAGAACGATCAGAGTCTTATCTTGAATGATGACAATGATGAAACTTAAATTCATTGATTTATTGAGAAATGAAAGAGAAAGAGACGAAGATACTGTTGAAACAACAGTCACAAAAATGATGATCTTTGAACTCAAAGAATTACTAATCAATGCAGAAATGCTCTTGACTTTGATAAATGAAACAA